>ENA-OWOU01000762-OWOU01000762.1-gut-metagenome-genome-assembly--contig:-NODE-762-length-17142-cov-22.398066_pt1 | contig 17142 bp, 8 predicted proteins | sample MGYA00248248_ERZ651801 | MGnify/ENA primary metagenome ERZ651801 (study PRJEB26908, sample SAMEA4031710) | gut metagenome | biome: gut; feature: normal infant; material: stool | place: China | collected 2015... | reverse complement strand
AGACTATAGAAGATAATAGGAATAAAGACCTTAGTTGTATGGAGAAAAAGGCTTATGTTTGCTGTTGAAAGAGGTTAGGTTCCGATACGGAAAGACATCAGACCGGTATACCGGCAAATTATTCACAGGCAGTCCTCCGCCTCTCGATTTTTCTCTTTATCTTTGCCGGAAAAATAAAGCAGTCCATGAAACGACCCAACGTACTTAATTTAACCTGCCCTGCCATCCCCGTAGTTCGGATCGGTTTTGTCGGATTAGGAAACAGGGGCATTCTTGCACTTGAGAGATATATGCACCTGGAAGGCATTGAGGTGAAAGCGCTTTGTGATTTGCGGAAAGAGAATATAGAGCGTGCAGAGCATATCTTACGGGAGTTCGGCCGTCCCGAAGCCGAGAACTATTCGGAAGAAGGGATGTGGCGCAAGATGTGCGAATGCAAGGAGATAGACCTCATTTATATTTGTACGGACTGGCTGACTCATACTGATATTGCCGTTTATGCCTTGCAGCAGGGCCGTCACGTGGCGTTGGAGGTTCCTGCCGCCATGAGTGTGGCCGATTGCTGGCGGTTGGTGGATACAGCCGAAGAAACCCGCCGTCACTGCATGATGCTGGAGAACTGTTGTTACGATGCTTTTGCCCTGACTACATTAAACATGGTGCAGCAGGGGGTGTTGGGAGAAATCACTCATGCCGAGGGGGCATACATCCATGACTTGCGCAAGCATTATTTTGCAGACGAAAAAGCGGGTGGGTATCACAATCACTGGATAAAGCTTTACAGCCAGCAGCATACGGGGAATCCTTATCCTACTCACGGCTTGGGTCCTGTCTGCCAATGGATGAATATTCATCGGGGAGACCGTATGGAGTATCTGGTTTCCATGTCCTCGCGTCAGGCCGGTCTGTCTGCTTATGCCGGACAGGTGTTTGGCGCATCCTCCGAAGAAGCGGCGCAGAGTTATGAGATGGGGGATGTGAATACCACGCTGATTCATACCGCAAAAGGAAGAACTATCTTGTTGCAATATGATGTGACCACTCCTCGCCCGTACAGCCGCCATCAGACGGTGTGCGGCACGAAGGGATTCATGCAGAAATATCCTGTTCCCTGTCTTCTGCTCGATGAATATGGCAAGGAACCTTTGTCCGGTGAGCAGTTTGAGCGGATGATGGAGCAGTATAAACATCCTTTTACGGCAGTTATCGGCGAGGAGGCGCGGCGGAAGAATATGCCGAATGAGATGAATTATATCATGGACTACCGGCTTATTCATTGTTTGAGGAACGGTTTGCCGTTGGATCAGGATGTGTATGACGCCGCCGAATGGTCCTGCATTACGGAACTGAGCGAGCGTTCCGTGCGGCAGGGCAGTGTACCGGTGGAGATTCCCGATTTCACACGAGGGAACTGGAAAGAGAGATAGTGCTGTCAGTTCTTTAGCACAGGGGGGATAAACCGAATGGTTCTCACCTGAAGATGAAAAGAACGCTGATATGTTAATCTCCAGGTGAAAATACAGGCTTGTTTATTGAACTCCCATTGATGTTATCGTTTCTTGTCTTGTGGTGGTTCCACTATTATTTTTCCTTCTTTCATGGTGAACTGTGCGATTTTCAAATCATTCAAGGCGTCCAGTACGGTATTCACCGGAAGTTGGCGGTTGATATGGAAATAGATGCGTTCGTCCAGTAACGGACGTGAACGGAATACGATGCTGATGTTATACCATGAACCTATATCTTGCATGACTTGCCTCAAGTCGGTATTGTCAAAAGAAAATTCATTCTCCGCCCATCCTTTTCTCTTCTCCGTATCAACTCTTTTCAATTGGAGTTTTCCTTGTTTATCCAAGGATATTTGTTCCCCCGGGTACATTTCCTTACTTTGATTGCGCTTGGTATGACTTACATTCACTCGTCCTTGATAGAGGATGACATCCGGCGAGTAACGGGGATAGGCTTTCACATCGAACACCGTTCCCAGTACTCGTGTTTGTAGTTGCTCGGTGCATACTATAAAGGGGCGGGAAGCGTCTTTGGCTACTTCAAAACGGGCCTCTCCGCTTAGTTTGACACTGCGAATGGTATCTGTAAACTCCTTTAGATACTCCAGACGGCTGTTTGCGCTGAGCAATACCTTGCTTCCGTCGCTTAATTGAACGGAGGTAATGGTAGCGGGCGGGGTGCTTACAATTATCCTTTTCCCTTCTTCCCGAAAAGTAATTTCCTCAGGAACTTCCAGTGAAGTGAAGACTTCCACTTCCTGCGGCTCAGGTTGCAGTAAAGGCTGGAATACAAGTACCAAGGCGATGACAGCGGCGGCTATACCTGGTATCGTTATCCGTCGGATAGATTGGTGCCTGATACGGTGACGACGGATGAATGTCTGCCAGGCTTTCCGGGTTTCGTCTGCGGTGGGAATATCCCCCAATGCTTCACCAAAGAGTTGTTCCAATTGATGGTCATTCCAAGTTCCGTTTTGGGGGGAGTCTTGGTTATGGGGATTCTTTCCGTTGTCCGGATGGATGTGGTCATTTGTTGAAAACTCCTTTTTCATTGTTTATCCTCCTTTTTCAGTATCGCTTCGCGCAGAGTCCGCAATGCTTTTGATATATGTTTTTTCACGGTGTCGGGGCTGATTCCCAATTCGTCGGCTACCTGTTGATATGTTTTTTTCTCCCAATAGCAGCTTCGCAAGATGGTGCAAGTCGGTTCGGGCAAACTGCGGGCTATGTTTTCCGCTTGCTGCAACAGTGCCTCGTGTGCGCGGTAACCCTGATTCATTTCCGCACGGGTGGCTTCGATGAGGCGGTCTATGTGTTGCTGTTCCACATTCAAATGCTTCAAGCGGTTGAGGCATCCGTTACGCACGGTGGCATAGAGCCAGGCGCTACGGGTGTTTTCCTTTAGTTGGTCGAACTCCTTCCAGGCTTGTTCCATGGTTTCGCTTACTATGTCCTTGGCTTCTTCCGTATTGCTCATCAGGGTGGTAGCAAAGCGGACGAGGCGTGGGTACATTTCTGCGAACAGTCGTTCGAAGTGCTCTTCTTTATGGTTTCTTCTCCTGAATAAAATCTGCATGTTTCCTTGTCTTCCGTGAACAAAGGTACGGAAATTTCCTTTTCTCCGCTGGGGTTACAGACGATTCTTTTCGCTTTGTCCGGCTCCGGTTCCTTTATATTTGCTCTTGGTTGCATTGAATTTATAGGATACTTGGAGGCCGAAGCGTTGGAAATCCCGGTAAATCCGATTTTCCATATAGGCATCTATGCCGTATAAATCAAAATGGAAATACCCTGTTCTAAGAATATCATTGGCGGTGAATGTTATGGTGAGTGTCTCTTTTAAAAAGGATTTGGAAAGGCGTGCATTGATTTGTCCTTCCGTGCGCGTTACAAAAAATCCTTGCCGGGAAGCGGTGGAGAGATATCCTTCCATATTGAAGAACCAGCCTTTGGGAAGGTTGAAGTTGTTGTCCAGACTGATATAGAAACGGGGTTGGTTCCGGTGTTCGGTGATTCCTATTTTATTCGCATTCATGTCCAAAAAAGCCATATTCACATTGAGTTGTGGTTCCCAACACCCCAGTTTGGGAGAGGCGTTGAAACTAATGCCGTAATTATGGGTTGTAGGAATGGTCTGTGTGGCAAATAAGAGGACGCCCGGATGTGTATCTTCCTTGTAGGGCATAATTATATTGGTATACATATTGAGAATACGGCTGAAATAGGCTGAGAAATAGAGCCAATTCCAAGAGGCGCCGGCCGAAAAGCGATGCGTCTTTTGGGTTTTCAGCAAAGGGTTTCCTTGAGAATACTCATATTTGCTGCGATAGCGGATGGAATTGGTCAATAGGCTATAATCGGGGTTATTTTTACGTAACCGGTAAGAGAGGCTGAAACTTTTGCCATTGTGTGACCAACTGGCGGCCAATACAGGAATAATATCATTATAGGTAGGGCTTTGTGCATCTATCCTTATCCCTTTTTCATAATAATCTGTTTGTTGATGTTCATAACGTATTCCCATATTCAGTTTCCAATGGCGGATGGATCTTGAATAGTCAGCAAATGCGGCATATACGGATTGTTTGATGTGGTCGTCGGCATCGGCAGAGAAACCGTTTTGGGTAAAGATATCATGGCGGTTGGTAAAAGTTTCTTCCGTACCGAATGAAAAACGTCCGTTCCATAAAGGGGCACTGACTACCAGCTTGGCGGCATAGAGGGAGCTGCGCATGCGACTGTCTGCTTGCACGGTTGCATCGTCATTATTCATGGCGTTCTGGTCGGAATGTGAGCGTTTGAACAGGTAATCGGCGTTGAAGTCAATATTCCATTTGCCCAGTTCTCCTGCGTAGTAGGCGTTTGCCGCGTGATCCCAACCTGTATGTATTTGTTCTGCTGTAGTAAAGTTTATCCGGTCGGTTTCTTCATCGTTACGTCTGGTGACGGTTTTACCGGATGAATTTCTGTCTGCATTCCCTATTCCGGTTTCGGGCATATAGCGCAGACCGAAAGAATGGTGTTCATCCGGTTCATAATTGAATCCCAGCTCACCGGAAAAACGTTGGCTCTTATGGGTCTGCACATCATTTTTGTTGGTTTGCCAAATGGCGGAACCCTTGATGCGGTTCATATTTGTGGTTTTTCCATACGAGTTTTGCTGTGCCATATATCCCTTTACAAAGAGATCCAGACCGCCGGTGCGATAATTTAATGCCATATATTCGTTGGCGTTGGCGGAATGTCCTTGTGAATAAGTCGTATTGAAGTGGCCGCTCAACCCTTGTCCGCGCCGGCGGATGGTGCGGAGGCGGATGACGGCTGCTACGTCCGAGGCATATTCTGCTCCGGGAGTGGTGATGACTTCTGCGGATAAGATTTCGTTGGCCCGGATACGGTCCAGTTCTGTCATGTCACGTACTTTCTTATTATTTATATAGATTACAGGAGAACCGCATCCCATTACATTGTATTCGCCGTTATGGCCGGTGACGAAAGGAAGATGGGGCAACATTTCTGCGGCAGACCCCATTCGGGCCAGGGAAGTTCCTGCCACGTTGGCTTTTAGTCCGTTGGGACCCACTTCTATCATGGGGCGTCGGGCGCTGATGGTTACTTCCTGCATCAGTTGGGTGTCGGGAAGCAGGTGAAACGTAAGAGTAGGGTGGCAAGGTTGCACTTCCGTCTTATAGCCTATATAAGAAACCCGTATCAAGTAAGGTATCCCTTCTTCCGCTATCATCAGGAAACTTCCGTCTTCACGGGTGACACATCCGTTTACAAAGGTGGAGTCGCCGGGAGTCAATAAGAGTACATTGGAGTAGGGCAGCGGTTCATTCTTTTCATTGGTTACTTGTCCTCGTATTTCGGTAATGCGTATGTCTCTTCCCTTTTTCTGTATGGCGAAGTATTCTTCCCGTTCTTTACAAATGAAAGGAATGCCGTTCAGGACAGTGCCGATGGCTTCAAGTTCGGTTTTTTGCCGGATGGAGGCTGTAACCCGGTAGCTTTCTGTTTCGTTATAGGAGAAGATAATATTCTTTCCGCCTTCCTTTTCGATTAGTTTAAGGGCGGCGGGAAGTGGTTTGTCCTTTAATTCTATAGAGAATTGCCGGGGTGTTTGTGAATGAAGCGGAAGGATGATGCTGAATAATACGGTCATGATCCACGCTGTTTTCAAATAGCCGTCTGGTCTCATTTTACTAGTGTTTAATTGTTCTTTATGAGTAATACAACCGAGGTTTGTAATCGGGTACGGTAAAATAAGGAAAAAGATTCGATGGGTTGTCGGAATGGATTCCCGTGGTTGGTTCATGCGAAGGGAACGGATATAACTTTATGAAGAATTTATGAAGGATTGGAATAAGAATGGTTCATTGTAATGGCTTGAGGTTCAAAGTCTTGCCCGCGTATGAAGAATTTGAAGGAAAAAAGGTGGAAAATGTGTTTTGAAGAGATGGTTGGGGCAGATACTTGTGTGATACTTGTTTTATGAAAATTGTAGATGGCAGTAGCTATGAAGAACAGAGGGAATAAAAACAAGGTGGCTGAAAACAAATCCAGCCACCTTGTTTTTATTGTTTAACCTGTGTTTTATTCTATCTCGACGCTATGTTTTACCGGAGTCAGGATGAAAGTAAATTCATAATCACCGTAGGGCAACATATATTGAGGCAACGGCAGAGCTCCCCAGCTGTTTACACAACCTAATCCCATCTGAGCCTTGTCGATGATCAGGTTGGTCAGGTCTGCTTTCTGTACTTCGGGCGAGTGACGCTGGTCTTTTTGTTCGCCATCATCCAGTGAACAGATGGTATAATGCAAAGCGGATGCAGAGAATGGAGCATCACCTACTACCTTCAGTCCGTTACCGCCGGCATTCAGTTGCTTCCACCAACGGATATCGGTCTTGGTTCCTGTTTCCTGCGGACGGATATAGGAGTAGAATTGTTCATCCACACTCTGGCGATAAATACCCAAGTCGGTGCTGTGGTTGCGGTCACTGTAGTTTTCTACCGGACCACGACCATAATATTCTACGGTTTCAAAACATTTAGGCATCTGCATTTGCATACCGAAGCGGAACATCGGAGATACTTTGGCATTCTTGTCGGCTGTCATCTTTTGGGTTACTTTGATGGCTCCTTCGTTGTTGATGACATAAGTCAGATATAATTTGGCGGAAACATTCTTCATGTCATATTCCGCATTCACTACTATCTGGTCATTTTCTGTCTTGGAATTCAAGGAAACCAGTTTCAATCCCGGGTTTTTCCATGCGGCATATCTGTTTTGCAGGCCGGCTCCCATATCATTGTCTGTCGGGGCACGCCAGAAGTTAGGGGTCAGGGCTGCGCCTTCTTTCAGCATTTCCGTTCCGTCCACTGCATATTTGCTTAAGTAACCGTTCTGTTTGTTGAACTCGGCTACGAAGTTATTGCCTTTTACGATCAGATAATGATATTGGTTGTCGATGATTTGCGGAACAACGGTGGCTACATTGGTCGTTTCCACGTTCTTCAAATCCATAGACGGTGCTTTGTAATCATTCAGTGTCAACTGATTCTTGGCGACGGTGAAACCTGCGGGCAGCAAACCTTCGCGGTTTTTCAGTTTGTAGGAAACGTTCAGCAACCATTCCTTGCAGGTGCAGGTCTTGCCGATATTCAACGTAATCTTGGCTGTTTCCTGAGGAGCGACTTTTAAATCATCCACGCGTCCGGTGCGGATTACTTTTCCATCTTTCAGTACTTGCCATTCCATATAGTAGGCGGACAGATCACGGAAGAAGTTCTCATTGAATACATTTACTTCCCCTTTGCTTAAATCGGCGGGAGTAGTCCAGATATTTTGGTAAAAGTGACCTACTTCATACATGTGCGGATTAGGAACACGGTCGGGGCTGATCAAACCATTGTCACAGAAGTTATTGTCAGAAGCGTCAAAACGGTTGAAATCTCCTCCGTAAGCATAGATCATCACGCCGTCTTTTCCTTTCCAGCGGCAGGACTGGTCAACGAAATCCCAGATAAATCCACCTTGCAGATTCGGATATTTACGGATCAAATCCCAATATTCTTTGAAACCACCCTGCGAGTTACCCATTGCATGGGCATATTCACACTGAATCAATGGTTTGGTAGCATCGGTACGTTGACCATATTTTTCCATGCCGTTATAATCATAGTACATCGGACAGAAGATATCGGTATGGTCTTTCTGGCGTGCTTGTTCATATTGGCAGGCACGGCTGGGGTCTTCTGCTTTAATCCATTTATAGCATTGTTCGAAGTTGGGGCCGTCACCGGCTTCATTACCCAATGACCAGAAGATGATGCTCGGATGGTTGAATCCGCGTTGTACATTGCGCTGGTTACGTTCCAGATGGGCTTTCTTATAAGAGGGGTTCTTGGCCAGCGTCTTGTCGCCGTAGCCCATACCGTGAGATTCTATATTGGCTTCGGCCACGACGTAAATACCATATTGGTCACATAAATCGTACCATAAGTTGTCATCCGGGTAGTGGCAGGTACGTACAGCGTTCAGGTTGAATTGCTTCATTATCTGGATATCTTGTAGCATACGTTCGGGAGATACTACATAGCCTCCGTCCGGATCCATTTCGTGGCGGTCGGCCCCCTTGAACAGGACTGCCTTACCGTTAACCAAGATCTGGTCACCTTTCAATTCAATCTTGCGGAAACCTACTTTGACAGGAATCACTTCATTGCTGCCCTGCATGCTGGCACGCAAGGTATATAAATAAGGTGTTTCGGCACTCCACTTTTTGGGGTTCTCTACGTTCATGGTCACCAGACCGGATTTGTTGGCGGTAGCGGTTGCCACTTGCTTACCTTGTGCATCTACCAGTTCCAAATCGACTTTACCACTGCCTTTCAAATCCAGATTGACAGCCAGGCTGCCGTTTTGGTAAGCTGCGTCCAAGTCGGGAGTTACACGGATATCTTGAATGCGTTTTTTGTTGCGGGCATATAGATAGCAGTCACGTCCCACGCCGCTATACCGGAAGAAATCCTGATCTTCCAGATAGGTACCGTCGCACCAGCGGAATACTTGGAAAGCGATCAGGTTTTTCTGACCCGGTTTTAAATATGGGGTCAGGTCAAATTCGGCTTCCAGTTTGCTGTCCTCGCTGTAGCCTACATAACGTCCGTTCACCCACAAATACATATTGGAGGTAACCGAACCGAAATGGGCGATAATATCTTTTCCCTTCCATGAGGCGGGAACTACAATTTCACGGCGGTAAGAACCTACATGGTTATTTTCTGTCGGCACTTCGGGAGGGTTGTTCTGGAACTGGTTACGCCAGGCATAGCCTACGTTCACATAAATAGGATCACCGTATCCGTTCAGTTCCCATACGGCGGGAACTTGCAGGTCATCCCAGCCTTTGTCGTTGAAGCCGGTTTTCCAGAAATCAGTCGGACGGGAGTCTGCATCCTTTACCCAGTTGAACTTCCAGGTTCCGTTCAAAGTCATGTAGTTAGTTGATTGTTTTTTGTCTGCTTTCTTAGCTGCATCTGCATTCTCAAAAGCAAAGTAGTTCGTGTGCATCGGCGCACGGTTTACCGCATTTATTTCCGGGTTGCGCCATTCTTGGAAGGTCTGTGCGCCTGCTGTAAGGGCGAGGACTGTGAACAGACCTGTCATAAGTTGTTTCTTCATGCTATTATTTTATTGGTTTTGTGCAAATATAGTGAAAATAATAGTTACCGATGGGACATAAATCGGGCAATATTTGTTATAATTGTGAATGATTTGTGTTCTATCCTAAAAAATTATGGCATTTCTAAGGCGTATTTGGAATAAATGGCAGAATTTACTGCATGATGAGAAATTAAAGCATAAAATATATGTGATTATTTTTGAAAGCGACACACCGATGGGAAAGTTATTCGATGTGGCGTTGATAGGATTTATTGTCTTGAGTATTCTGGTGGTTGTTGCCGAGAGCATCAAGAGTTGGGATTCTGTTATCGGGCCTTATCTGCGGGTGTCGGAGTATGTTTTTACTTTCTTCTTTACGTTAGAGTATGTGTTGAGGCTTTATTGTTCTCCCAAACCGCGGAAGTATGCTCTGAGTTTTTTCGGTATAGTAGATTTGCTGGCTACCTTACCTCTATATATAGGCTGGCTTTTCGGCACGGCACGTTATCTGTTGGTGATCCGCACTTTCCGGTTGATTCGTGTGTTCCGTATCTTTAAACTTTTCAATTATCTGAATGAAGGTAATTTCTTGTTGCGTTCCTTGGTGTTCAGCAGTCGGAAGATTATTGTTTTTTTCTTGTTTGTACTGATATTGGTGACTTCGATCGGTACATTGATGTATATGATTGAGGGACAACGGCCGGGTACTTCTTTCAATAATATTCCGAATAGTATTTATTGGGCGATAGTGACGATGACGACGGTAGGTTATGGGGATATCACTCCGGAAACTCCGTTAGGGCGCTTCCTTTCGGCCATTGTAATGTTACTGGGCTATACCATCATTGCAGTCCCCACAGGAATTGTTTCTGCGTCTATGATCCAGGAACATAGACGCAGGGTGGCCCTGAAATGTCCGCATTGTGGTAAGGACGGACATGAGGACGGGGCTGCTTATTGTAAATACTGTGGAGGAAAACTGGTAAATTGATTATGGAATGCTGTATGATAGAAAGTTATTCTATCACCCATCGCTTATCATGCGCCACCGTCTTTTTCGGATCATAAGTCATTCCTTCTTTGGTCGGGATTTTTATCACGTAAGTCCGCCCGCTGTGGTTGGACAAGGATGTTTCCCGTAACCAGGGATTCATATTCTTTAATATGGCCAGATTGATTCCTTTGCTGCGTGCGAAACGTGCCAAGTCTGCAATTCCTTTCGTCACAGTGACTTCCGTATAAGGAATAGGCGGATACAAATCCGATGCACGCAGGCGGAAACCGAAAGTAGTGGGGGCATTGAACAATTGTTTGGCGGCAAGAATGCGGTACACATACCGGGCAGTCTCTTCTACCAGTTGCAAATCCAACGAGTCGTCCACATCCTGTTTGGCCAGTTGGCTGGCAATGCGTGCCTGACCGGCATTGTAAGAGGCGGCGACAGCCACCCAGTCCTTATATTTTGCATACGCGTCTTTCAGATAGCGGCAGGCGGCACGGGTCGCTTTCTCAATATGGTAACGCTCGTCCACATTGTTGTTTACCTCCAATCCGTAATCCCGTCCCGTACCTTGCATGAATTGCCATAGTCCGGCAGCTCCGGCAGAAGAACGGGCGGTGGGATTCATATTACTTTCTATTACCATCAAGTACTTAAAATCATCAGGTATTCCGTTTTCTTTCAGTATGGGTTCTACAATGGGGAAATAGCGGTTGGCTTTTTTCAGCATTTGCAAGGAAGTACTGTGCATATAGGTGAATGCCAATAGTTCACGGTCCATACGCTCGTGGCGGTCAAAGCGGCTCAAATCAATAGTTTTGCCACAGAACTCAATACTGGCGGGAACTTCGGGACTACTGTATTTCAATGCCGTAATACCTGATTCTTCCCGTATGATAGTGGTATCTTCCTGCTCCGTTTTTGGGGTAGCGCAACTGCTGCTTACTAAGGCCGGTGATGCAACTACAATGCAAAAGGCTGCCACAGCAGCCAGATTGATGGTTATTTTTCTCATTTTTTCTTTATTCGTTTTCATTCTCTTTTTCTTTTCCGCCCCGTCCGAAGTTACGATATTCGGTAGGGGTGAAATTGGTACGCTTTTTAAATACCGAGAAAAAGTGTTCAGTAGAGGTATAATTCAATTCATAACATATCTCTTTCACTGACATGGAACTTTCAATCAACAGCTGCTTTGCTTTGCGCAGTTTCAGCTCTTGGAAATACTTGGCGGGCGCATAACCGGTGTATTCTTTGAATACTTTGCGGAACCAGGAATAACTGATTCCCAATTTCATGGCCAGTTCTTCCGGGTCTATATCCTTGTACACATTTTCGTGCATGATGATTTTGGCACTTTCTATTTTTTGTGCCGCATTGTCCACTTCATAGCGTTTGTTCTGCGAGATAGCAAGTACGGCTCCCATAATGTGTAAAACAATGCCGGACAAATATTGTTGCGCTGCAGTCTTGTCTGCTTCCGCTACTTCCAGTGCACGGGCAAAAAGACTGGCCAGTTCTTCATTGATACCGATATCCAGAATCTGGCTTTCTTTTGAGATAAAGCTGTTTTTTACCAGATTGTCTATAATCGGGCCTTCAAAACCGATGTAATATTCGTTCCATCCTGTCTTTTGCAGCGGCGCATAGGTATGCCACTGTCCGGGAAACAGGAAAAGTATCTGTCCTTTGGATATGTCGACAGACGGGGTTGTGTCGCTGGCGAAAGTTCCTCGTCCTTTAGTGATATATACCAACTGATATTCATGTAGCACACGTCCTTTCTGGGCTGTGAAATAATAGGCGTCCGGGTGGTTGCGTGGTGGATAAACGCTTCCGGCCCTGATAGCCTGGAATCCGACGGTAGTCACCGACAAGCCGAAACGCTTGTCACGTTCATTGACAATTAGGTATTTAAAATCAGCGCCTTGGTCGTTGTAATGCATGTTTCTCTGTTTTAAAGTTAGGTCACACTTATCGGCAAATATACAATTTTTTATCTTAACAGCCTCTAACCTTTTTGTTCTAAGTGTTTCTGGAGGTATAATTTTAGTTTCTTATGTATGCGGATGAGGGAAATTTAGAACAAATCTTATGGAATATTTGCTTAAAATGCTTTTTTTTGCGAATATTGCATCAAATCTTAAAGTTGAATCTATGCACTTTGCACACCGTAACTGTGAATATATTCTTGGAGTAATATATCTTTTGTGTTTTCCCGTTTGGCTTTGGGCTGATAACAAGGTCACTACCTATCATTTTAAATCTATTTCCACTTCGGTGAATTTTCCGACCAATGAAGTCCGGAAATTATTTCAGGATAGCCAGGGGTATATATGGATATCGACTTACAATGGTCTTTTGCGCTATGATGGGTATTCTATTGTGGTGTATAAACCCGATGGAGTGAATCATGGACGTTCCATTGATAGTTTTGTGAATATGGTGGTCGAAGACAAGGAGAATAATTTGTGGATAGGTACGCACAATGGATTATATGTATTGCATAAGGAAACGGATGAGATAGAAAAAATAATCAGTCCTTTGTTACAGGTAAGCAATGTGGAAAGTATTCTTTATGCAAGCAACGGGGACTTATGGGTGGGAAGCAACAAAGGATTGTTTCGCAGGAAGGCCGGAAGCCGTACTTTTGATTGTGAAAAGAGTATGGATATCAAATCCATAATTGAAGACCGGAAAGGGCAAATATGGATAGGCACCTGGGAGCAAGGGCTGTTGCGTTATCATCCAGAGGAAGATCATTATTATACTTATGAAGGGATAAATCCCAATAATTCGGCGCATGTTATTTTTCAGGATGAAGCCGGGAATATTTGGATCGGTACCTGGCGGTATGGACTGGTGAAACTCATTAATCCGTATGATCCGGAACATTTCTCATTTAAAACATTCCGGAACATCAAGGGAAATTCTCATTCTCTGTTGGATAATATTATCTACGCCATTGCTCAGGATAAAAATTCCGGAAAGCTCTGGATCGGTTCACGCAGTGGGGTCAGTATTTTGGAAGATGAATCGGGAGACGGGAATTTTACCAATATTGTTCCGGGCAACCTTCAAGGAGATTTACCTTTTAATGAAGTGAACTCTCTGTTGTGCAGTAAAGACGGGCTGATGTGGCTGGGGATGCTGGGAGGAGGTGTTTGTACTGTAAATACAAATAAGTTCCGGTTTAATTATGATTCTTTGGAGGCTTTGCGTGAGCATTGCCCTACCAGCTCTGTCCGCAGTGTCTATCAGGAGGATAATGGGAATCTGTGGATGGGAATCATGGGATTCGGTCTGGTATTTTATGATATGAAACAGCATACCATTGTTCCTTACCGCTCTCATCCTGTATTGAAGAATATGGGATATACATCGACGGTCAATGATATTATTTATCGTAAAAGGACAAATGAATTGTGTTTTGCCACTTGGGATGACGGAGTGTGGTTCTATAATGTCAAAGCCGGGAAAGCACACGTGATAAATACCGTTACCAATCCGGAGCTGAGTGATATTTGTATTTATTCTTTGTTGGAGGATTCGAAAGGGAATCTGTGGTTGGGGACACGTTCGGGAGTGTTTATCTTGGATACGGAATCAAGACTTCATTCTTTGAATGAACTGGTGACTTTGACAAATCAGGCATTGCCCCAAATTTCTATTTTCAAAATGGCGGAAGATCAAGATGGCTTTATCTGGATAGCGACTAGTAATGAAGGGGTATGGCGGATAGATACATCCGGAGAAATATATAAGGTTAAGTTTTATACGCCTTCGGATGGTACATTATCCACTATCGGGGCGATGAGTGTTTGTGTGGATGGATACAACAGAGTATGGGTGGGGTCGAATGGTAACGGACTCGATTTGTATGACCGGAAGAATGATCGTTTTGTTTCAGTCTTGAATGATTATTTCCGGAATGGAGATGTTGTTTTCAGCATGCTGGAAGATGATGAGCATACTTTATGGCTTACTACCAATGCGGAAATGTATCACATTGATATACCTTTGGACGGTGCTGCACCGAAAATACATACCTACACGGTAGATGATGGTTTGCAAGACCACATGTTTAACCGGAATTCTTGCTTCAAGGGGGCGGATGGGAAACTTTTCTTCGGAGGGTTCCGTGGATTGAACAGTTTTTATCCTGATAAAATAGTTCAGGATACTGCCTATTCTCCGGTAGTAATTACAGATATAAAGGTACATAATGTATCGGTACGGACTTATCCTCTTTCCGTCAGAGAGGGGATTGCTGCAAACAGGGCTATTGATTTTATTGATAAAATTGTATTAGGATACCGGGAGAATAATTTCAGTCTTGATTTTTCAATATTGAATTATATCAATCCTGAGTTGAACCGTTATTTATATCGGTTGGAGGGATATGACAAGGAATGGTTGTCCGTAGAGGCTGGACGTCGGTTTGCCTATTATAACAATCTTCCGGCAGGTACTTATACTTTTTGTGTAAAGGGAGCCAATCAGAATGGAATCTGGTCTCCGGATATGAAATGTCTGCGTATAACTATTCTTCCGCCGCCTTGGTTATCGTGGTGGGCTTATTGCCTTTATGTCTTGTTGTTCGTTTCATTGGCATGGTATACTTATCGGATTGTCAGAAACCGTATCCGGATGAAACAGGCCATAGAGATGGGGAAGATAGAACGGCAGAAAATGGAGGAAATCAATCATGCTAAATTACAGTTCTTTACCAATATCACTCATGAGTTGCTGACTCCGCTTTCTATTATATCGGCTTCGGTGGATGAATTGAAACAAGAAGTACCGGCAAGTTCGTCGGTTTGTTCTGTGATAGCTGATAATACTGTGCGGTTAATCCGGTTGATTCAGCAAATCTTAGAGTTCAGGAAAGTGGAGAATGGCAAGTTGCGGTTAAAAGTTTCGCATGGAAATGTCAGTATGTTCTTGAAAAAATCAGTGTCGGCTTTCGCTCCTTTGGTTAAAAAGCAGAAATTGTCCATACAATTTGATTTGTCTGAAGAATATTCGGGATATTTTGATGTGGATAAATTGGATAAAGTGGTGTACAATCTGCTTTCCAATGCCGCTAAATATACTCCTGAAGGAGGAACTATTGTGGTGTCGCAGGCTCATGATGAGGAAAAGAGGACTTTTAAATTGAGTGTGAACAATCCCGGCGAGTTGATTCCAAAAGAGAAATTGGATCATATGTTCGAGAGATTCTATGAAGGGGAGTATCGCAGATTCCATACCATAGGGACGGGTATCGGTTTGTCGCTGACTAAAGATTTGGTATTGTTGCATCATGGAACGATACAGGTGTTTAGCGATAAGGAGGAAGGGAATACTTTTGTGGTTGAAATTCCTATAGGACGCGAGGCTTTTGCTGAAGATGAGGTAGACGAGAATACTGAAAATGTGGACTATGCTGTTTTATCGGCAGATGAAATGGAGAATGTCTCGGAGATTGATATGTTGGAAGAGAAACCGGCAGCATCGACTATTTTGTTGGTGGAGGATAATGAGGAATTATTGGCTTTGATGGTTCGTCTGTTGCATGGCAAATACCATGTTCTGAAGGCCGCTAATGGAACGGAAGCTTTGGAGATCCTTGCCAAACAGGAAGTGGATTTAATTGTTTCCGATGTTATGATGCCCGAAATGGACGGCATGGAATTGTGCCGTCGGGTGAAGACCCAATTTGAGACCTGCCATATTCCATTGATTTTGTTAACCGCCAAGACTAGTGATGAAGACCGTGTGGAAGGGTATGAGTCTGGGGCCGATGGTTATATTTGTAAACCGCTCCGCCTCTCTGTCTTGTTTGCCAAGATAGATAACTTGTTGAAACGGCGCAAACGTATGGGGGTGGATTTCCGTAAGCAGCTGGTCTTTGAAGCCAAAGAATTAAATTACACCTCAATGGATGAAGCTTTCATTCGGAAAGCGGTGGACTGTGTGAATGCCCATTTGAGTGATTGTGATTTTGAACATGCACAGTTTATGGCGGAGATGGGTATGGCGCGGACTACACTAGCAGATAAATTGAAACTGTTGACCGGACTTACTCCCTCTGCATTTATCAGCAATGTCCGTTTGCAAGCGGCTTGTCGGCTGATAGACGAGAAAAAGAAAATCCGTATAGCCGATTTGGCGTATGCCGTAGGTTTCAACGACCCTAAATATTTCAGTTCCTGCTTTAAGAAGAAATTCGGACTTTCTCCTACAGAGTATATGATGAAGTATGATGGCTGATTATTACCGGAAATAGGCTCTATAGGGAATAAACAGCCTTTTTCCGGTAATAATTCTCCCTGTTTCTTTTCTGTTCCTCTTACTTTTGCTGGCAAATAAAACGAATTATCTTTATTTGTTAGACCTTTAAAAAAAGTATTATGAACATGAAAACTCTGACAGAAACCTGTACATTTCGGGTACTGAGCCTATTGCTGTGTTTCTGCTTCTTCATCCCTGCGATGAATGTGAGCGCTTCCAGTCTGCAAGCAGACAAGTTTAAAGTTTCCGGTATTGTAAAAGATGCCACAGGCGAACCGGTCATCGGTGCCAGTGTGGTTGAAAAAGGAACAACCAATGGAACGGTGACTGATTTGGATGGTAATTTCAATCTCACGGTGGCTTCTAATTCTACTATTGTCATTTCTTTTATAGGATATTCCGATCAGGAATTTCGTATTTCGAAAGACAATACGGTGCTGAATGTAAATCTGAAGGAAGATACGGAAATGATTGACGAAGTGGTAGTAGTCGGTTATGGCGTACAGAAGAAGGAAAATCTGACGGGTTCTGTTGCAGCTGTAAATTTCAAGGATGTGGCTTCTATGCCGGTAGCGAATACTGCCAATATGCTTCAGGGGCGTTTGCCGGGTGTTATGTTGACCAACAATGGTGCACAGGCCGGTCATGACAGTCCCGAAATCCGTATCCGTGGTGTAGGAACTTTTGAAC
>ENA-OWOU01000751-OWOU01000751.1-gut-metagenome-genome-assembly--contig:-NODE-751-length-17311-cov-5.039863_pt1 | contig 17311 bp, 14 predicted proteins | sample MGYA00248248_ERZ651801 | MGnify/ENA primary metagenome ERZ651801 (study PRJEB26908, sample SAMEA4031710) | gut metagenome | biome: gut; feature: normal infant; material: stool | place: China | collected 2015... | reverse complement strand
GTCAAGTGGGAGAGTAGGTAGTTGCCGTTTTTAGAGGAAAGCCTCCATATCGAGTGATATGGGGGCTTTTTGTATTTATACCCCCTGTCTATCTATCCAATTCTCCTTCTCTTGGGGCAAGAGTACCTGCAGGGGGGAGGTGGTAGGTAACACATGATACCTATTAATAATAAGAATAAAGAACTTTTTTCTCACTTACTCCCCTGGCTTTTATTCACTGATAGAAAAAATATTTAAATGCTGTTTCTGCATTTAAATTGTATACTTATAATAGAATATGCATTGTTGTATTACCTATGTAATACCACCGGATTATAGTTCGGAATCAATGATTAAAACTACTTAAAATCAAGAATTTATATCTTATCTTCGCTTTCGTATTTGGTGTTTTATTTGTACCTTTACTTCGTATTAAAAGGTACTATAAATCCTTTATTTACTGAACATTATTTTTTTTATTAAAAGAAAATCCGATTTTAGCAAAACAAAAAACAGCCATTCGCTGTTGTTACTATAGAATTGAAAGCGACATGAAAACAACTGTAAAGACATTTTTGGTATTTGTGCTACTTATGGTGACTTATAGTCTCAGTAGCAGAGCCGTCGACTTTACGGGGATGGTTGAGAAAGCTACATCTACTTGTGAGGTGAGTGCTTCTTCATCATCATTAAAGAATGCTTCTTCGGATAATGTCGCTAATAATACAAGAAGCAACCTGTTTACAAATTCTAAGTTTATGTGGACTACGGATGCAGAACTTGGAAACAAACCTATCTCTGAAAGATATTCTTTTAATCCCTATCGTTTTCGTAGAGCTGTTGAAACAGCATCTTTTATGAAGGGGATTCTGCTAATTTCATCTCACCACAATTTGCTGGTACACGATCAGTCTAAATTATACTATTCAGATAAAGATCCGCATTACACTTCTTTTAGTAGTGAATACTACATCTACACTTTGCGGCGGATTGTGATTTAAACTTCCTTTTATTAGTTTTTCCCTTTACTCCTTTCCCTAAATATGGCTGAAAGTAGGTGACCTTTTACAACCCTATGCTTGGGGTAGGTTATACGGGCGTTAGCGGCATGTTCATGCTGTGAAGGGAAGGATTATATCCATACGTCTAATTTTAAAAAATCAATTTTAATACAAACCCATTTAAATTTTTCATCATGGAAACTATTCAAAAGAAATCTGCCTCTTTTAAAGGCATCAAGTCCGCCGGTTGGGTAATCGTAATTTGCTTTATCGTTGCCGTGCTTATTTTTCACTTTGTGTTGGGAAATCCCTCTAACTTTATGAACAATGACCCGAACAACCATCCGCTGCCAGGGAACTTTCTCGGTACTATCTATAAAGGTGGATTTATTGTTCCTGTTATTCAGACTCTCTTGCTGACTGTTATTGCACTGAGTATTGAACGTTACATTGCAATTGGTGCTGCTTTTGGTAAAGGTTCATTGGCTAAATTCGTTGCTAACATCAAAGCTGCTTTGGCTGCCGGTGATATGAAGAAGGCTCAGGAACTTTGTGACAGTCAACGTGGCTCTGTAGCTAATGTGGTAAATGCTACTCTGAAGAAGTATGCTGAAATGGAGAATGATACGACTCTTGCAAAAGACCAGAAGTTGCTTGCCATTCAGAAAGAGTTGGAAGAAGCTACCGCGTTGGAACTGCCGATGATGGAACAGAACCTGCCTATTATCGGTACTATCACTACTCTGGGTACATTGATGGGATTGCTCGGTACAGTTATCGGTATGATCCGTTCGTTTGCCGCTCTGGCTGCCGGAGGTTCTGCTGACTCTATGGCATTGTCACAAGGTATTTCCGAGGCTTTGATTAATACTGCTTTCGGTATCTTGACCGGTGCATTGGCCGTTATCTCCTATAACTATTATACCAATAAGATTGATAAGTTAACTTACAGCCTTGACGAGGTTGGTTTCTCTATCGTGCAGACATTTGCAGCTACGCATAAATAAATCGGTCGAACCCTTTTAAAAAATACTATAATTATGGGTAGAGCGAAAATAAAAAAGAAAAGTACGTTCATCGACATGACGGCGATGAGTGACGTGACTGTATTGCTGCTGACATTCTTCATGCTGACGTCTACGTTCGTGAAGAAAGAGCCGGTACAAGTTACCACTCCGGCCTCCGTATCCGAGATTAAGATCCCGGAAACGAATATCTTGCAGATATTGGTCGATCCGGACGGAAAAGTGTTTATGAGTCTGGACAAACAGTCTGACTTGCGCGAGGTGCTGGAAGCAATGGGGCAAGAATATGGGGTGACTTTCACTCCGGAGGAAACTAAGAAATTCTCATTGGCATCTACTTTCGGAGTGCCGATGAAGAGTATGAAGAAGTACCTCGATTTGCCGCAGGATCAGCAAGACGCTGTGTTAAAGAATGAGGGGATACCTACTGACAGTATCGATAATCAGTTCAAAGCCTGGGTGCGCAATGCCCGTGCAGCGAACAAAGATTTACGTATCGCCATTAAGGCGGATGCCAATACTCCTTATTCCGTGATCAAGAATGTGATGAACTCACTTCAGGACCTCAGAGAGAACAGATATAATCTGATCACTTCTCTGAAGACTACTTCTGAAGACTAACAGAAAGGAAATATTATGGCTGAAATACAAGAAAGCGGCAATAAGAAAAAAGGCGGAAAAAATAAGCAAAAGAAAATGACTGTCAGGGTGGACTTTACACCGATGGTGGACATGAATATGTTGCTGATTACCTTCTTTATGCTTTGTACTTCACTGAGTAAGCCTCAGACAATGGAGATAAGCATGCCGAGCAATGATAAGAACGTCACAGAAGAACAGCAGTCGAAAGTGAAGGCTTCACAAGCTATCACATTACTGTTGGGAGGTGACAATAAATTGTATTATTACGATGGAGAGCCCAACTATAAGGATTACAGTTCGCTGAAGGAAACAACCTACCAAGCGGACGGTCTGAGAGCAATGCTTTTGCAACGTAATAGAGCTGCTGTAAATGAAGTGAATGAACTGAAACAGCAGAAACTGGATCTTAAGATATCAGAGGAAGAATTTACGAAGAAACTGGGTGAAATTAAGAGCGGAAAGGATACCCCGACTGTAATTATCAAAGCCACTGATGATGCTTCGTACATGAATCTGATTGATGCACTCGATGAAATGCAGATATGTAATATAGGTAAGTATGTGATTACGGATATCGCCGAAGCCGATGAGTTCCTGATAAAGAACTATGATAGCAAGGGAGAATTGTCGCAGAACATTGCCGAATAATGTGTAACACCTAAAAAAGTAAGAATATGGCTAAAGTAGATTTAAGTTCTTCGGAATGGTGTGACCTGATATTCAGTGGCAAGAATAAGGCTTACGGTGCTTATCAGTTAAGAGAGAAATCTCCGAAGCGTCATAATATTGCTGTGATACTGGTGATTGTCATCGCATTGATAGGGTTCAGTATCCCTACCTTGATCAAGATGGCTACACCGAAACAGAAAGAAGTGATGACCGAGGTGACTACCTTATCTCAATTGGAAGAACCGGAAATTAAGCAGGAAGAAATGAAAAGAGTGGAGCCGGTTGCTCCCCCGCCTCCTGCACTGAAGAGTTCTATCAAATTCACGGCTCCCGTCATCAAGAAAGACGAGGAAGTGAGAGATGAGGATGAAATAAAGAGCCAGCATGAATTGGCGGAAACGAAGGTGACTATTTCTATCGCTGACGTGAAAGGTAACGACGAAGAGCATGGTAAGGATATTGCCGACCTGAAACAAGTGGTTACTCAGGCTGAACCGGAACCTGAAAAAGTTTTCGATATGGTAGAGCAAATGCCTCAGTTCCCCGGTGGTCAGACAGAGATGATGCAGTTCATCAGCAAGAACATGAAGTATCCGACTATCGCTCAGGAAAACGGAACACAAGGTCGTGTAACTTGTCAGTTTGTGGTAGGTGCCGACGGACGTGTACGTGATGTGAATGTACTGAGAGGTGTAGACCCTTATCTGGACAAAGAAGCTGTCCGTGTGATCATGTCTATGCCTAAGTGGATTCCCGGTAAGCAGAATGGTAAAGCAGTGTCGGTGAAGTATACGATACCAGTTGTGTTTAAGTTGCAATAATAATGTGTGTGTCATGAAAACGGTGAAACGACTTCAACTTTTAGGTTTGGCGGTGATACTGGTTTTGGTGTCTGCCTGCCAAAGTAAGCCTAAGGACGGACTGACGGATACGTACACTTCCGGCGTGATAGCGATTGCTGCGGACGAAAGTTTCCAGCCTATCGTGCAGGAAGAGGTGGATGTATTTGAAGGTATATTTCCTTTGGCGGGAATTGTGCCCCGTTATGTGACGGAAGTAGAAGCCGTCAATCTATTGCTCAAGGACAGTCTGCGGTTGGCAATCACCAGCCGCAGACTGACACCGGAGGAGATGAACTCTTTCAACAGCCGGAAGTTCTTCCCGCAGGAGATAAAGATTGCTACGGATGGGTTAGCGTTGATTACCAATAAAGATAATCCTGATACGCTAATTACCGTGAATGATATTCGCGACATCCTGACGGGAAAGACCACACAATGGAGAGAAATTTATCCGGCATCCCAGCTGAAAGATATTCGTCTGGTATTTGATAACAAGAATTCCAGTACCGTTCGTTTTGCTGTAGATTCTATTTGTAAGGGTGCTCCACTGTCAGACCAGATAAAGGCGTTGAAGACCAATAGAGAGGTCATTGACTTTGTGTCAAAGACTCCTGATGCTATCGGTATTATCGGCGTGAATTGGCTGAGCGACCGCAATGACAGTACTGGACTCTCCTTCAGCAAAGAAGTACGGGTGATGTCCGTCAGCGCTGCCGACAAGGCAACGCTGGAAAACAGTTTCAAACCCTATCAGGCATATTTGTTTTACGGTGATTATCCGTTGACACGCAGCATCTATGCCCTGTTGAACGATCCGCGGAGTGCACTTCCGTGGGGATTTGCTTCTTTCCTCGCATCCGACCGGGGACAGCGGATTATTTTAAAGTCGGGATTAGTACCCGCTACCCAACCGGTACGGGTGGTGAATATAAAAGATAAATAACTAAAATGAATGCTATTATGAAAACGATGTTAGTTCTTAGTATGGGAGCGTTGCTGTTGGCCGGCACACTTTCCGCACAAACGCCTGTACCTGAATGGCAGGCTGGGGTAGATAAAATGAAAAGCCTGGTTCAGACCAATCCCGAACAAGCTTCTGAGGAAGCCGGTGCATTGCTGAAAGGGAAGAATAAAAAGAATGTGGACCTTGTGACTTCTATAGCCCACGTTTATTTGAATGCCGGAAAGCTTACCGATGCTCAGGAGTATCTGGCAATGGCGAAGAAAGCCAATAATAAGGATCCGAAAGTGTCCGTACTGGAGGGAGACATAGCTCTTGCACAAAAGAATGTGGGGCAAGCCTGTCAGCTTTATGAACAGGCCATTTACTTCGACCCGAACTGTAAGGAGGCTTATCTGAAATGTGCGCAGGCATACAAATCTGCCAGTCCTTCATTGGCCATCGAGAAGCTGGAACAACTGAAAGCTGTGGAGCCGGATTGTCTGGAAGCTGACAAGGAGTTGGCCGAAGTGTATTATTCCAGTAATCGGTTTGATAAAGCTGCCGCGATGTATGCGAAGTTCATCAATACGCCTCTTGCTACGGAAGATGACATGCTGAAGTATGCATTTGCCTTATTCCTGAACCATGACTTCGAGAAATCGCTGCAAATAGCCCAGAAAGGCTTGCAGGCGAACACCCGTCATGCTGCATTCAACCGTCTTGCCATGTATAACAATACGGACCTGAAACGTTATGAAGATGCGGAGAAAGCTGCTGATGCTTTCTTCCATGCTTCGGACAATGCAGACTATTCTTATCTGGATTATCGTTATTACGGAGCCTTATTGACCGCGTTGAAGAAATACGATGAAGCCATTATAGAATATGGCAAGGCACTCAAGAAGGATAATACGCAGACCGATTTGTGGCGTGAAATCTCCGATGCCTATGAAATGAAGAACGATTATGCACAGGCTATTGCTTCTTATCAGAAGTATTATGATTCATTAGCCAAAGATAAAAAGACCCCTGAAACCTTATTCCAGTTGGGGCGTCTTTATTACGGACAGGGCACGTCTTCGGACACGCTCACCGTGCAGCCTGCCGACCGTATGGCGGCGTTGCAGTCTGCTGACTCTGTGTTCGCACTTGTTTCCGAACAAGCTCCCGATAGTTATCTGGGAGATATGTGGCGCGCCCGGACCAATTCTGCCATGGACCCCGAAACTACCGACGGGTTGGCGAAACCTTATTATGAAAAGGTGATGGAGGTGTTGCTAAGTAAAAACGATCCGAAGTATAATTCTCCGTTGATAGAGTGTTACAGCTATCTGGGCTACTACTATCTATTGAAGAGCGACTATCCTACTTCGAAGGAGTACTGGAATAAAATTCTGGCTATAGACCCCGCCAATGCTACTGCCAAAAAGGCGTTGGATGGCATCAAATAGCAACAATTTTAGTTGTTTGTCGTGTCGGGAGGAGTGGAGAGTGATTCTTAGCTCCTCTCTTTTTTTTGCTTTTTTTTGAGGAAACGCTTGGAATATTAAAAAGTTTGCCTACATTTGCGGTGTACTAATAAACTAATACACTAAAGAACTAATAAATATCCAAGCTTATGCTACAAGTAGAAAACATTTCGTTCAGTTATCGCCGGGGCAAGAAAGAAGTCCTGCACGATTTTTCGCTTTCATTGGAGAAGGGTAGAGTATACGGGTTGCTGGGAAAGAATGGCGCCGGTAAGTCTACACTGCTTTATCTGATGAGCGGTTTGCTCACCCCCAAGAGTGGGAAGGTGATGTATCATGACACTGATGTACGTCGTCGGTTACCTATTACGTTACAGGATATGTTCCTGGTACCTGAGGAATTTGAACTTCCGTCCATATCCTTGGTTAGCTATGTGGAACTGAACAGTCAGTTCTATCCCCGCTTTAGTAAAGAAGATATGGTAAAGTACCTGCATTATTTTGAGATGGAGCAGGATTTGAATCTGGGAGCTTTATCTATGGGGCAGAAGAAAAAAGTATTCATGAGTTTTGCATTGGCTACCCATACTTCACTGTTGATTATGGACGAGCCTACCAATGGACTTGATATTCCGGGTAAGAGCCAATTCCGTAAGTTCATTGCTTCCGGCATGTCGGATGACAGGACGATTATTATCTCTACTCACCAGGTGCGGGATATTGATAAGATATTAGATCATGTGGTGATTATGGATAACAGTCATGTGCTGCTTGATGAGTCTACTGCCAGCATTTGCAACAAGTTACTTTTCCTTGAAAGTGACGACCGCGAAATGGCGAAGTCAGCACTTTATACACTGCCTTCCGTGCAAGGAAACTTCCTGATGCTACCGAATACGGAAGACGAAGAATCGGAGATTAATCTTGAACTGCTGTTCGGTGCTACGCTTGCCGCACCAGAGAAGATGGCAGAAATGTTTCACCCTAAAAAGAATGAACAATGATACGCAATACCTTTTTTAGTGCACCCCGTTTTGTGAGCTTGTGCCGCAAAGAGATGGTGGAGAGTTGGAAAGCTAATCTGCTTAGGTTCGTAATGATGTACGGCATAATGGCGATTGCTTTTGTATGGAACGGATACTTTCAATATAATCATCCGGAAAGTCTCATCAATAGAGGGATAACCCAGGATCCTATCTGGACATTCGAACTGGGGGCTTTCGTTTGGGCACTCGTCATAATGGGACTTCTGAGCGCTTCGTTCATTATGGAACGCATGAAATCTAAAACGAACCGGATAGCAATGTTGATGACACCTGCTACGATGTTTGAAAAGTTCTTCTCCCGTTGGCTGGTATTTACTTTCGGTTTCCTTATCGTGTTTCTGATAGCTTTTAAATTGGCGGACTGGACACGTGTGGCGGTTTACATGGTTAGTTATCCTGAGTTGAAAGATATTATTGCCTCTACTCCGCTTTCCCATTTAGTAGGAAAAGGGCAATTCTGGACGGTTTTTGATGATTGTAATTATTTCATGTTAGGAGTAAGCGCTTATTTCTTTGCACAGTCTTTATTTGTTCTGGGTAGTTCCATCTGGCCGAAGAATTCATTTGTGAAGACTTTCTCAGCCATTGTGGTTGTTGCTATCATTTATATAGCAATAGGATCGGTATTGGCAAAAATATTGTTTGAAGCGCGTGGTGTTCGTGGAGTGAATCAGAATATATCTGATGAAGCTATGACACTTTGGACTATAATCATCTTCTTTGGTATGGCTATCTTCAACTGGGTAGTCGCTTATTTCCGCTTCAAAGAATCTGAAATCATTAACCGCTGGTAAGTATGAATTTTAAAGAAAGTAAAGCCATCTACCTGCAAATAGCAGACCGGATTTGTGACGAGGTACTTCTTGGTCAATATCAGGAAGAAGAACGTATACCATCCGTCAGAGAATATGCGGCTGTGGTAGAGGTGAATGCCAATACGGTGATGCGTTCGTACGATTATTTGCAATCACAAGGGGTTATTTATAACAAGCGGGGCATTGGCTATTTTGTGTCTGCCGGTGCTCGCGAACAAATCCTTTCATTGCGGAAAGAGTATTTTCTGAAAGAAGAGGTGGATTACTTCTTCAAGCAGATGTACACACTCGGTATTTCGGTAAAAGATATGTCGGATATGTATCAGGAATATAGTAAGAAACAAAAATAAAGAAGAAGATTATGAAACGAACAACTTATATAATATTTGGAATGCTGCTTGCCGGATTGGTTGTGGTATGCGGCGGCATATTTTATACTTTTACTCAAATGGGCGACTGGAATGATTCGGTTATGGAGATTGGCGGGGAGAGAAAGACAACTCAATTACCGGAATGTAAAGTGATACAACTGGTATCGGACAAGGAAACTGTCGATGATAATGGGGATGTGCGGGTAACTGCATTTAATAGTTTACCTTTAAAAGTCAGCCAGACCAATAATCCAACCGGTACTTTTACTTATATTTCCGGGCTGGATAAATATATGACGTTGAATTCCGTGGGAGATACTTTACGTATTTCATTGAACTTTGACAGAAATAAACTGGAAAAGAAATATAAGGATATCCAATGGCTTAATATACGTTCGGAAGAGATGGTTCTGACTTTGCCTGCTAATGTTCAACAGGTTACTTCCAATTTGAGGCAACAAACTGCAACGTTTAAGGATTTTGATTGTGATTCTCTGTCTTTTTCCATAGATTATTATGTAGAAATAGAAAATTGCCGTTTCAAGGCACTATTTGCCCAATCCGGTGATTTGCAGTTCAATAGCGGTGAAGTTTCAAATTTACATTTGAATCTGGATGGAATCAATAATTGGACAGTGAAAGCAGATGCTTTCTATATTGATACGGAATATCTGTATGCTTCAGATAAATCAGAATGTACTTTGGAAAAAGGGGAATGCAAACAGGTGGTTTGGATACCTCAATCAAGAGATGCTTCGTTGGACATTAAACTGAAAGAGGCAGCGAAGATTATGGTTACGGAATAAAGGGCCTTCTCTGCCATCGTGTTGGAAAAGTTACTAACGCGATGGCAGAATCGGCTAATGAATTACCAATGCCATAGAAAATCATGGGGTATCTTTTTGGTGGGTCGCTGTGGTGGCACTTCCTTTAACACTTTGTGGCTAATGCTGTTCATATCCTTAATAGAGAAATTGGGATATAAGACATCGTGAACTTTTTCGACAAGGATGTCAGTAGGGAGCGTAAAGGATGTTTCTTTTCGTATATCTTTTACGGAACTTCCTATTGATAGAATATATTTTCCTTTATCTGCTTTCCAGGATGATATTCCACTATGGAAAGAAGCTATATCTTTCGCTGATAACAGAAAAGAAACAACTTGACTCTCGTGGGGAGCGAGTAAGTCGGTTTTTGTAAATGCTTTTAATTCGTAGAGTGGCTTGTCTATCTCTGTTGTTGGGCCAGATATATATAATTGTACTATTTCCTTGCCATTTCTTTTTCCTGTATTTTTTATATTAATACTCACCTTTATATTTCCGGCATTATCAGTTTTTAGTTGTAGACTGGAATACTCAAAATCGGTATATGAAAGTCCGTATCCGAATTCATAAGAGGTTGGAATATCAAATGTTTCATAATAGCGATAACCTACATAAATTCCTTCATTATAAAATGAGTTTATCGGATTTTCTTTTGGTATGCCGGGAAAGAATGGAGAGGAAGGTACGTCACTGTAAGCAACGGGGAAAGATACAGGAAGTTTTCCTGAAGGGGTAACTTTTCCGCTTATAACATCAACTATGGCATCTCCTCCCTGTTGACCGGTTTGCCAAGCTAATAAGATAGCATCAGGTTTGTTTTTCCAGCTCGCGGTTTCAATGACTCCGCCAACGTTAAGTATAACAATGACTCTTTTATTTGCTGCGTGATAGATATCGCAGACATTTTTTATCAATAAAGTTTCAGACTCGGACAAAGAAAAATAGTCCTCAGGTTTTCTGTCTTCGCTTTCACCAGAAATACGTCCTAATGTGATAATTGCTATATCACTTTGGAAGGCTCCTTGCTGAATGGTTTCTTTGGTAATATTCTTTTCTGCACAATTCATAATGATATGTTTGTCTTCCGGATTGGTACGGCGTATTGAGTCTATATATTGCGAGTATAATTTTTTAACAGATTGAGACAACTGATACTTTCTGTTTGTTAATCCTTCTTTGAGGGATATAGCATATTCATAGTTGACTTCACCGCTTCCGGTACCTCCTGTTATTAGTTCATAAGATGTTTTACCGAATAGAGCTATTCTTTTTACTTTTTGCAGAGGTAAGGTTTTGTTGTTGTTCTTTAGAAGCACCATGGCCTCATTGGCAGCTTCCCGAGCTGTTTGTGCATGTGCATTCAGGTCAGGTGTTGATGAATAATTGTATTTACTAAAGCGAGGTGTCTTTTTTATAAAAGACAGAATGCGATGTATGTTTCTATCTAATATCTTCTCATCCAGTGTTCTATCCTTTAAAGCTGATAACAGTTCCTTGTAGTGATAGTGTGCATATTCAGCCGGAAAACCAGGGCTAATGAGGTCATTTCCAGCTCTCATCTGAGCTACAGCATCATCACCGGATACCCAATCGGTCATTACTACACCTTGGAAATTCCATTCATCACGTAAAATGGTAGTAAGTAGGTCTTTACATTCAGAAGCGTAATAGCCATTAATACGGTTATATGCGGACATTATGCTCCATGGATTTGCTTCTTTTACAATAATTTCGAAGGCTTTCAGGTAGATTTCACGAAGAGCTCTCTGGCTGATTACTTCGTTTATATCCTTTCGGTTGGTCTCTTGGTTATTGGCTGCAAAGTGTTTTACGGTGGCTCCTACTCCGTTGGATTGTATTCCTTTCACCATGGCACTGCCAATGTATCCCGATAAGTAAGGGTCTTCCGAATAATATTCAAAATTACGTCCGCACATGGGATTTCTTTGAATATTTACAGCTGGTGCCAGTAAAACATCCGAGCCATATTCAAGTACTTCGTTCCCGATAGCCATTCCGACTTCTTTTACCAGATTTATATTCCATGTCGCAGCTAATGCTGTGGCTGTTGGAAAAGCTGTACAATAATAGGTACGTAGATCACCGTCTCTTTTTGAGGGTATGCGCAGCCCGGCAGGACCATCATTCAAGATGGCTGGAGGAATACCAAGTCGTTCACATTGCCAAGTAGAGCCGACTCCTTGTATCTTACGCCATATATTATTGTCATTTCCTATAACCATAAGCACTTTTTCATCCGGACTCATAGCTGAGATAATTTCATCAATACTACTTGCGTGCAGTTGTGGCTGGCTGTTCTGTGCTGATAACGGGATATTGGGGAATATGCAGGTTATCAAAAGTACGAATAAACTGACTTTGTCCATATGTATTTTTTTAATGAGTCTTGCCATAATATTTAGGAGGATTGGTATACCCCTTAAGCATGTCGTATATATCTTTAAGAGTCTCCCAGCGTTTGGTCTTATCTATTTCCGCTTTGATCTGTATTCCTGATTTTTTTCTCCAGAATTCCAACGTTTCCTGATCTATCTCTTCGTTTAATCGGGCATTCCAATCGGGAAGATAGCCACGTATACCTAGGTATTGAGCCATTCTGAAATGTACGTTATCAGGATTTAAATCGTTAAAATATATCAGAGTCATTCCATTTTCGAGTAATATATCTTGTAAATGTTCGATGGATATATTTTTCATTTTGCAGCCCGAATCAATAGATAGAGAGCAAGCTGCTCCTGCTGCTTGTCCTAAAGCCATCCAGCATGGTTCCATTCGAAGTGTGGAAAATCCAATATGCGAACCGGATACAGCGACAGGCAGTAACAGGTTATCTACTTCTTTAGGAAGGATGACACCCCAAGGTACTGTATAAGGTACAGAAGGGTAACTAAGGAATCCATCCAAATGAGCTCTGTTGGTTTCTCTTTTTCTCACAGCGTGTGAATCGAGAGCATAATGACTGGCTGTGATGCTATGCACAGATATGGGCGGCCTCTTGTCACCTATGGGTAATGCATCATGGGCAGTGAAAAAGTAGGAGCATTCAAACCGTCTGCCTTCCCGAACATAAACTTGTCGGGGAAAGTTGTCGTTGTCCGTATATTCATCCTTCGCAAACTGCCAACGTGCTACGGCCTTACGAAATGAAGGAGGTAATGCTTTATCATTCTGCGCAAACCATAATAACCCTAAGGTATAACTTTTAAGCCTTTCGGCAAATTTATCTCTCCATTCCCAGGAAGAGGTCGGCCAACCCCAGTTCTCTTCTGGAAGATCAGTTGAGATAAAGGCAAGATGCTGGTTATTTGCATCTGTTTTTGAATTGGGAAGGGAAACCATATTCGTCAGTTTGCTGATTCCCCAAACATCTCCGGGGATATGAGTAGAATCTCCATTAAGAATTTTCAGTCTGTTTTCTTCTTGCATTTCTTTAGTAACAGAAAGCATTTCAACTCCGGTATGTTTTCCGGAAAGGACATCTTCGATTAATGAAATAAATTCTTCTCTGTTATAATTTTTAGGTTTTGGAAAAGGAATTCCATTTTGAGGGTTATCAGTCAGGCACAATCGGTAATTATACGATTGTACGGCATTGTCACCCTGGAAACTACTACCGGAAGCTGTAGGACCATCCCAATATTTAAAAATTCTTCCGGCTCCTGTTTCCTGAAATTCATCATAGCTTTCTCTTCCTACTCTGAAAGGGATGTTAGCGGCAGCTCCAAGGTCTCCTTCGTAAGTTGCATCGATGAATACTTTTCCAAAGTATTTCTCTGTTTCTTTTGTTAATCTGTTTTTGACGGAAACTCCCTTTATCTTATTATCAACCATTTCTATATGGGATGGGTCGGAATCGAACTGGCGCATTTTTAGTACGGTGATCTTTGAACCTTGTTCCTGAATCATCTCATCAAAGATTTTGGAAGCTACGGATGGTTCGAAGTGATATCCGTCGCTACAATCGAGGACTTGCTTTGAGTCAGGACCATACGTTTTTATATAATAATCCTTGACTCTGTTGACGAATTCCAAGAATAATCCGGTGGTAGCTCCACGAGTATTTATGTCCGTTGCACCTAAACCGTTGGCAGGGAGGCCTCCGATGTGTTCTGTACGTTCCAGAATGACAGAGGTTTTGCCGAGGCGGGCAGCTTGTACAGCTGCCATGATACCTCCGGGATTACCCCCGACAATTACCAAATCGTAAGTAGTCTGGCATGTGGCTGACAGGGTGAAGAAGAGAAATAAAATAGCTAATTTCAATTTCATAGTCATTTTATGAATGAGTTTCGTTTTTCATTAACTTTTCGTATTCTAGTCCGAACATGATGTAGATTCCAATAGCATAATCCACGCCTTCTCCTGTGGGACGTTTATAATAGTATTCTGGATCACCTATACAAGTTCCCAGGCAGACATGAATCGGAATTAAATAAGAACCTTCTTGCTTCATTGCATTTTGTCTTAGCCCGTTATATGCTTTCTGAATTGTATTCATATAGGCTTCTTTATCCAGTATTCCTAATCGTACTCCTGCCGACATGCCATAGGCAAACATGGCGGTACAGGTACTTTCCAGATAGTTTTCCGGAACATCCGTATGTATAGGCAACTGTCTCCACATACCCGTCTTTTGATCTTGCAATTCGACCAGAGGTTCTACCATGCGTTTCAGTTCTTTGGCGAGGAACGCATATTCTTGAGAATTCTTTGGGTAGATTTGTAAGAAGTCGCTGATCATCATGATAATCCATCCATTTCCTCTTCCCCAAAATTCAATGCTTTTTCTTTCGGGGGTCATATTAGCCCAGCCATACTGGCAGCAGTTATCATCAAAGTCTTCATTGTCATCATCATATCCATGTACCCACAGCCCCCATTTCTCATCCTGTAGTTTTTCTTTATGTGCAATGAATTGTTCCATCCAGATATCCAGATACTTGGGGTCACCGGTGAGTTGATACATCTCTTTAAGATATATACCGATCATATAGACAGTATCATCCCATAATTCTATGGTATTAGGTCGATGGGACACTCCGCCGTTTGAAGCGACAGGAATTCTTTTGTAGTCAATGAAAATCTGATTGGCTTTCTTCAGATATTTATTGTTTTCCTTTTGCCTGGCTAAGAATGCCATTCCTAATCCGGAAGCTACAGCGTTGGGGTGGTGTCCGTTGGCTGCGTCATAAGTAGCGTCCATTGCGGTATGGATATAGCTTTTATATTTTTCATCAGGCCTGTTATTGTAAAGATGAACATACCCGTTTAGCATGACGGCTTCTCCCCATCCCCATTTATAGTTTTCAGCAGGCATAAACTTTTCACTGCCGTATCTTGCGATGGAGTCTACCCATGTTTGGGGTACTTGTGGAGAGGAGTGGTTACATGAGGTTGTCAATACCAGTATTATTACCAGTATGAATAGTGAGCTCTTATTTTTCATGTTAAATTCTTTTTTATAGTAAAATATCAGTTTAATCAGGTATCTATTCCCAAACTATCTGGTTAAAACCGTGAGGCAGAATGATGCTGACAATCTGTTCTTTCTCGTTGTAATCGAATTTGAGTGTCTCTCTACCTATGCGGCTTTCAATTACGTCGTAATTCCTCTTACCGGTAAAGAAATTTCCTTTATTGATTTTCTCGTCATATCTTTTATTCTCCAAGTCCGGCATTTGATTGTTTGAACGTAATCTGACTATTTTTTGTGGTCTTTTGTTAACTTTGAAACTAATTCTTACAGCTATAGGCAAAGCAGGTTCTTTGCCTTTCTCCAGTTTGGGATTGAAGAGGAGTAACCTTTCGTTCCAGGGGTCAGGGTCAAGGACAAAGGAGGCACGTTGAGCATCTAGACTTACTAAGGCAGTAACAGCGGGATTATATAAATCAGTCCATGGCAGACTTACAAGTTCACTCTTTATGAGGCAATTGTCATTACTGGTTAATGTGCAGCCACGCTGAACCCCATAATTGACAAGCTTGTTATCCTTTTTTCTGGTGAAACTCCACAAGCCATCTGTAGCAAGAAAAGAACCCTTTTCTTTTGAAACAACGTCAATCTCTTCACGGGCAGAAGTAAAACGGTAACCAGACTGTCCGAATCTCTCTTCCTTGTAAGGGTTGACCTCTTGGTAAGGGATAAGTATATTGAAGAAAGTGGCATTTTTGCTTTTTTGTGTTGCGGTCATTAATGTATAATATTGCCATCTGGCATTCAGACCGTCCCAACTTGGTTCCGGGGTAAAATTCTTCCGGAATGCATGATAATACTCCGGCAATCCCTTTGTTTCTTGAGTCACGATATTGATATCCTGGGCTTTATTTAAAGGAATGACATCCAATTTGGCCTTGTCATCTCCAAAGGTGTATACATTATCCGTATTCAGATGTTTCCCAATTGGGTTGAGATACCATTCATAAACTTGTTCATGGTCACTCTCCAGTTGGTCATATAACAAAGTTAGTGAACTATCGCGGAACCAAAGTACGGTACGCTGATGAGTTACATCATCGTAGGTTTGTGCTTTAGCAGATGTCATTGTGGCATCTGCCACATCTCCGTAAGACATAAGATGGGTTGTCTGGCGTGATATATTTTTCTGTTCTTTTTCATAACGGAATTCTTTGCCATGTTTTTGTACATGTTCCTGATATTTCCCGTCTGTACGGCTATAGTTATAAGGATTGCCTAATCCCACTGTATTATGGGCAATAGTTGCTTTCCAATATCCGCCGTAAGTATCGTAATTAGCATATACTCCTCTGTAACCTCCGTCTACTAACATAGGAATACCTTGATAGTGCATTTCTATTTCCATACAATCTTCATGGGCATGCCCCGCTATCACTGCATAACGTTCGATCTCCCGTCGTCCGGCAAAAGTCGGCCCCCATTTGAACATCAGATAATTACCGTCAGGTTTCCAAGAAGAACGATAGACATTATATCCACTCCAAATATAGTTAGCTGAAAGGTGTGTTGGTTCTATGGGAGTGATATTCCGGTCTACAGTGAGCAACTCATAAGGTGACAAGAAACAATCATTATTGCATAGTTTCAATATCTGTCTTCCGCACCAGGCAAGTTGTGGATCATTCAGTAAGGTGGCAGCCTGTTCCAGATAATCGGCACCATAAGAGGAACGTTTTGCGTCACCGATAGCGACCTTACGACCATCAGGAGCAGTCATATTCATCCGCCAATGCATGAAGTTACTGAAAGCGCTTCTAAAGGCATGGTCTTTCATATAGTCTGTATGTCCGGTATTTCGGCTGGCATGGATAAAGTTAATGATTGTATTGGCCACTGGGTGGAAATAATGTATGGAACCTTCTCCGTATGCGCCATCCAGAAAGTTCTCCGTATAGAAGTAACGGATGACTTCATCCTGTGCTTTGATAAGCCAAGCTGGAGATTCTTCAAACTCAGGGTAGTACATTGCTACACATCCTAACATAACAGCAGGGAAGTACTTTATATTGAAACAGTAAGTCTGTCCTTGATAAACCGTGTTAATGTCATTTTCTAAAGTCCAGGCTTCCAGAAAACGGGCACTGTTATGAATTGCTTCCTTGCACAATGCTTTTTCGTTTTCCGACAATAGTCCTGTTTCGCATACAATGTCGTATGCCTGCATAAAACGTAATAAACGCTCACT
>ENA-OWOU01000742-OWOU01000742.1-gut-metagenome-genome-assembly--contig:-NODE-742-length-17485-cov-19.832721_pt1 | contig 17485 bp, 16 predicted proteins | sample MGYA00248248_ERZ651801 | MGnify/ENA primary metagenome ERZ651801 (study PRJEB26908, sample SAMEA4031710) | gut metagenome | biome: gut; feature: normal infant; material: stool | place: China | collected... | reverse complement strand
AATACGGTTCATTTGAAAGGCCAGTTGCTTGATATGGGTAGCCAGAATGTGCGTATGAGATTTGACGGAGCAGCATCTATGCTAGGTGACAGCCGGGATATTTTGTTGAAAACGGATGCTGCCGGTTATTTTGATACTACTTTTGTACTTAAAGAGCCGACATATTATACTATCAGCCGCAACACATTGTATCTTACTCCAGGAGATGACATGACTATCAAAGTAACTCAGACAAATACAGAAGCGGAATTCTCGGGAATCGGAGCCGAAGCCAATAATTACATGAAGTTCCGTCTTTTTCCGAAAGGTGGTTCTTATCTGGAAGCCGGTGGTAACTTGCGTGGAGATTTTGTGTCCACTAAAGCATTGGTTGACAGCTTGGCCGCTATACGTATGCATACATTGGATACGTTGAGTAATGTGTCTGATGCATTTAAAAAGCTGGAAACAGCACGGATCAAAGCAGATGTTATCAATAGTTATATCTGTTATGCAAGTTATTCAAGGATGTTTGCCGGAGTGAAGAATGAAGAAGAGATGCGGGCTAAATGGAATGAATTTAATGTTTCATTAACTCAGGATGTAACTCCGCTATATAAGGAGATTGTGAATGAAGATATGCTGAATGTAGCTGTGGTGCGCGATGTTTTGTCTTATCAGGAAGATTCTACATTGGCTTCTCTTTGGTTTAAGGATATTTCCATTCCTGCGCGTACTACGGAATTATATGCTTGTGCTAAAATAGTCGATAATCTGAGAAATGAAGCTTCAGAACAGACTGTGAACGAGGCGAAGACATTTTTGCAAACAGTGAAGAATGCTGATTTTGCAACAGAAATTGAAGGAAAGATTGTTCAAGCTTCCAAGTTGCTTCCCGGACAACCTGCCATTGATTTTGAGATGTTGGATGTGGAGGGTAATATGAAGCATCTTGCAGATTTTAAGGGTAAGGTGATTTATATTGATTTATGGGCGACCTGGTGTGGCCCTTGCATTCAGGAATCTCCGGCATTTGAGGCTTTAGGTAAGAAATATGTGGGTAAGGATATCGTTTTTCTTCCGGTTTCTACAGATACTACAACGAAACCTTGGTTAAGGTATTTGGATGGACATAAGAAAGAATTGACTCAATATCATTCCAATGATGTTGCTTTAAAAGAAAGTTGGGCTATCATGTATATTCCTCGTTTTATTTTGATTGACAAGGATTTCAATATTGTGAATGCATACGCTCCACGTCCGTCAAGTGAAGAGATTGGTACTTTGATTGATTCTGTTCTTAATAAATAGTAAATTTATGGTTTATAAAAAATATCTATTATTAGGCGTTTCTTTATGCATGTTAAATGCTTGCAATGAGTCTAAGTCTGTGTCTTTAGAGGGTAGTCTTGATGGAATCCAGGCTGATTCTATCTATTTATATCAAGTAGACAATGAGCATTATGGTAGTGTGAAACTGATTAAATCTATTGCTGTTACCGATGGTAGGTTTGCTTATCCCACTGATTCTATACAAGCCGGTCTTTATTGTTTCTCTTTGCAGAATATGGAGCGTGGGGAGTATTTACAGCAATACGCTAATTTGTTTTTGGAACCCAAATCCATGCAGCTTACCTTGGGTAAGGATAAGTATGACCAACTGAGTTTACATGCTACAGGGTCTGCATTGCAGGAGCAATACGAAGCCTTGCAAGAAGCGAAATATATAGCAGGTAATCGTATGGTTCTCGATTCTTTGGATCATATGTTCTATGAGGCTCGTGAAAAAGGGGATCGTGAGGAAATGGAGCGTATCCGGGAGGTTTCCAGTCCTTATTATGAGAGTGCCTCGGAACAGACCCGTAAACTGATAAATGGGGAAATTGCTAAAAATAAAGGCTCATACTTCGGTTTGTATCTTTATTATACTTATCGCTTCCAAAATCATACTTTTAATACAGTTGAGGAGATTGATGAGGCACGTAACTTCATAGGCGGTTTTGATGAGGCGTCCAGGCAAAGTGGTATATATGTAAAAATGCAAGAAGGTTTGGATAAATTTGCTAGGTGTGCTACCGGTAGCGTTGCTCCTGCTATAACAGGAATTGATTTGAAAGGGAATTCTGTCAGTTTGAACGATTTCAAGGGTAAATATGTTCTAGTTGATTTTTGGTTTGCCGGTTGTAGTTGGTGTCGTAAGGAAACTCCTTATCTGTTGAAGACGTACAATGCTTTCAAAGATAAAGGATTTACTATTTATGGTGTGTCTACAGACCGTCGTGAGGAAGATTGGAAAAAGGCTATTGAAGAAGACAAGAGCTATTGGAATCAGGTTCTGTTGCAGAAGGACGACGTGAAGGATGTGTTGGAATCATACTGTATTGTCGGTTTCCCACATATAATTTTAGTAGATCCGGAAGGTAAAATTGTAGCGAAGGAGTTGCGTGGAGATGATCTTTATAATACCGTCGAAAAGTTTGTAAACGGAGCAAAATAAAGAAATGTGTTTTTTAACTCATAAAGCAGTAGGCTGGGAATGTCCGGTCTACTGTTTTTTCTTTTATGGAATATGGGTTTTTTTGAAGGAATGATATGGTTTTATTATAGGTAGTGATGTTCTGTATTGTATTTATTTTTTAAATAAATCTAATGTGTGACCTGTATTTCTTTAATGTTTTCCTTTTGAAGAACATATTGTCTGTCGGATAAGTTAAAAGTTTACCTTTGCAATATAATCAGAGGATGAGATATTGATCTATAATAAATATTATAAATAAAACGCATAGGTATTGTAAGCGTACAATACTTTTTGGTGGTCTCGTTGGATGCTTGTGTTCAGATTTAAGGCGAGGTCACCTTATTCTCGTAGAGAATTTAGATTTTAATTTGAATGATACTTGCTCGCGATGAGTAGGTATCATTTGTTTTTTAGGGAGGGTTATTATGGAAATGGAAAATAGGTAGGTCTTTCTCCAAAACGTTGTTGATTGAATAAAACAAGTAAAAGAAAGAATTCTTCTATTTAAGATAACAGTTTACTTTAAATTCTTAACTTTGTTCCCCTTGAAAAATGATTGTTACAAGATAATTTAACAGTTAAAAATGCAACAATATAAAAGACCGGAAGCTATAAAACGTATGAATGAGCTGGCGGGTAGCCGGAAGCCTTTCCTTTTTATTATAGATTATAAACAGCAGTGTTCCTTGATAGAGGAAATAAGCCGGATTGATTCTACCCGTTGCCATTATAACTTTAATGGAGTGAAAAATGTGGATACTGTAACAGAAAGTTACGGTGGACGGATAGACTGGAACTTTGTTCCAATGTCTTTGGCAGACTATCGGCAGGCTTTTGAAATTGTAAAACGGAATATTCTGGCAGGTAACAGCTATCTCGCTAATTTGACTTGCAAGGTTCCTGTCAGTACTAATCTTACTTTGGAGGATGTGTTCCGGTACTCCAAAGCGCTTTATAGACTTTGGTTGAAAGATAAACTGGTCTGTTTCTCACCCGAAATTTTTGTTCGTATAGAAGATGGCGAGATAAAATCTTTCCCCATGAAAGGAACGATTGACGCTACCTTACCTAATGCGGAAAAACTGTTGATGGATGATCCTAAGGAAACTGCCGAACATGCTACCATTGTAGATCTGATTCGTAATGATTTGAGTATGGTGGCGGAACAGGTCAGGGTTGTCCGCTATCGTTATTGTGACCGACTTGAAACCAATAAGGGACCTATCTTTCAGACAAGCTCCGAAATATGTGGTGTCTTGCCCGATGATTACCCGTCGCATATAGGAGATATTATATTTCGTTTGTTACCAGCCGGTTCCATAACCGGAGCGCCCAAATCCAAGACGATGGATATTATTGAAGAAGCGGAAAATTATGAGCGTGGATTTTATACGGGCATAATGGGCTATTGTGACGGCAGGACTTTAGACAGTGCGGTGATGATCCGTTTTTTAGAACAGGAAGGAGAGAATCTTTATTATAAGGCGGGGGGAGGAATTACTTCAAAGAGTGATTTACAAAGTGAATATAATGAAATGATACAGAAGATTTATGTACCCATTTATTGAAACTATACGGATAGAACAAGGAAAAGCGTGTAATTTGTCTTATCATAATGAAAGACTGAACAATACCCTTCATCATTTCTGGCCGGACTGTGCCGGCATAGAATTAGGTGAATACCTGAAATTGACACCGGAGATGAACGGAATGAAATGTAGGGTGATTTATGATGGAGGTGGAATAAAAGAAATTAGTTATGAAGCCTATCAGATGCGTCCGGTACATTCTTTGCAGTTGGTTTATTCGGATGATATAGATTATACTTATAAAAGTACAGACAGGGAAGCTTTAAACCGGCTTTTTGCCTGCCGTGGAGAACGGGATGATATTTTAATTGTCAGACGCGGACTGCTGACCGATACTTCCATAGCTAATATTGCCTTGTTTGATGGTAAGGATTGGTTCACACCTAAATTACCTTTGTTGAGAGGGACTTGCCGTACAGCATTGATTGACAACGGAATTATAAAAGAAAAAGATATCCGGCCGGAAGAACTATCCTCTTATTCTTTTGTTAGGTTATTTAACGCTATGATTAAATGGGGAGCGTTGGAATTTTCTACCGGAACCATTTACGGATAATAAGAAAGAAGGTGGAATTTTGAAGATTTTTGTTTGTTTCCTTAAATAATTTGCTATATTTGCAAAAAAAATATAAATATAGGTAGGGTATGAGATTGCGGACAGTTGCCAAGTTGGGTATGGTGCTATCAGTGGTATTGTTTTGTACGGCTGTGGGCTTTTACGGCTTTGCTAAATTAAGCCTGACGGATAAGAGTCGTGAGATCAATCTCTTCTCACTTGTACCGGCTGATTGCATCGGTGTGTTGGAGAGTGATAATATTAATTATTTTCTGAATGAATTTCCTCAATTGAACTATTCTGAAGAACTGGGTAATTTCCAGTTTCCCGGTTTGTTTAATTATGTGTTGGGAGGTTTGAACGAATATACCACTAACACTGCTCATGGTCTGAGCAGTAAGATGAGCCGGGTGGTGGTCAGTTTCCATTCTCCGGGTACTCCGCGTGACCAGGTGGTATATTTCCGTATGGGGGCTGATGATAAGGAAACATTGGGAGATATGTTGTTAGAGAGAACTCCGGGAAGTTTTTCACCTAAAAAAGAGAAATACAGAGGAAAAACTATAGCAGTCTATCCATTGGGCAATAATGATTTTCTAGCTGTCTATAGCGAGGCGGGATTCTATGTGGTGAGTTATCAGAAGAGTTTGATAGAGAAAGTGATTGATGCGCGTGAGGATGAAGAGAAAGCATTGAGCAATGATCCCGTGTTTGCCAAAGCGATGCAGAAAAAGAAAACGCATAACTTCCTGACTTTATACGGACGTACGCCGTCTATGCCTTTCTTGCAGGATAATAGTGGCTGTTGGAGTGAGTTTGACTTTCACATGAACAGTGATGTGGTGTATCTCACCGGAGATACTTTTATGCCTGATTCGTGCGGCTGTGTGAACCAGATGGCCGAAAAATTGAAGAATATTCCGGATATAAGGGAAGATAGTTTGATTATTTCTGCTGATAAAGATTCCATGGCAAATTATATGGAAGAGGCCTACGAAAGAAATAGCAGGACATTGTTCAATGAATGTGTAGCTAATCTTTCACGTGATGCAGCCTTTATGCTTGTGGCGGACATGAACAAGATTTCCCGCAACCCGGAACGTTTCGAGCCTTATTTGCCGGCATTTCTGTTGGAGAATGCTCCTTTATTCCATTCGTTTATTCTTTCAACCCAATTGTCGGTTGTGAACGACCGGCTTTCCCATATCATGGTACTGACATATAAGGATTAGCGCAACTTATGTCGATGGAAGTGGGGAGCCACTTTGCTTCTAAAATAAAATAACGAAATAACAGTGAGTGCGGCCCCGAATAGATAAGCCATCTTGAAGGTGGCTATTTCTGCTATATATCCGCCCAATAACATACCGGCGCCTATACCTACATCCCACGAAGTCAAGTAGGTGCTGGTTGCCGTACCACGCTGGTTGTTGGGGGCCAAGTTCACAAACAGCGTGTTATAGGCAGGGAACATGGTTCCAAACCCAATACCTAGTAAAAGAGCTATGGTGAACAGAAAATAAGTGGTCCATTGCAGACTCCATGTTGTCAGCCATCCGCATGAACTCAAACCGAAGAAACAGAAGCAGACCAGATACAGGCCGGCTTCAATAACTTGAGTAACCATTCCCCGGTCTACCAGGCGTCCGGAGAAAAGACGGGAAACTGCCATTCCCAACGCCATGAAGGTGAAGAAGAAACCGGTGGATGCCTGGATACCTATTTGCTTGGCATACATTGCAACGTAATTGGTGGTCATGCCATAAGGGATGGATAGTAATAACAGACTGAAACCTGCCGGTATTCCTTTAAGCAAAATAAAGCGGTCCAATGATATCGGTTCTCGTTTTACAGGAGGTTTGTAGGTGGTCTTTACCAATGAGGCGCATAGAAATCCTATCAGGCAGGAAACTAATGAGCAACAGAAGATAAGCGTATAGTCTGCTCCTGCATCATGCAGGAAGAGTCCGGTCATCGGTCCGATGGACATGGCTATATTGTTTGCCAGCCCATAATATCCTAATCCTTCCCCACGGCGTGAAGAAGGCATGATATCAATGACAATGGTATTTCCGCTGACTGTCACCATGCCGAACGATACTCCGTGTATAATGCGGAATAAAATAAATAAGGTGAGTGTTCCTGCAATGAGATATCCTCCGAAGATGGCGGTAAAAGTGAAATAAGCCAACAGATAAAGTGGTTTGCGGGCAAATGTATCTAACAGATAGCCGGAAAAGGGGCGTATGCACAGGGCGGCAATGGTGTAACAGGAAAGTACGGCCCCTATGGTTGTTTTGTTGGCGTCGAAAACTTCTGCCAGATAGAAAGGCAATACAGGCATCAGTAACCAGAATCCAAAGAATAATAGAAAATTGGCTGCCAGTATTTCTATATAATTTTTGGTAATCAGCTTGTCCTTCATAAGCAATAATGTGCTAATATGTCAATGTATCAATATGCTAATGTGGCAATATGCCAATTGACCGCGTTCTATTCCGCATGGCAATTGGCATATCAAGCACATGGTCACATTGACACATTATTAATTGGCTGCTTCGAATTCTTTCAGGAAGCGGGTATCGTTTTCAGAGAATAATCGTAAATCGTTTACACGATATTTCAAGTTGGTGATGCGTTCAATACCCATACCTAGCGCATAGCCTGAGTAAACTTTGCTGTCAATGCCGTTGGCTTCCAATACATTCGGATCCACCATACCACATCCCAGAATTTCCACCCAGCCTGTGCCTTTACAGAACGGACAACCTTTTCCGCCGCAAATATTACAACTGATATCCATTTCGGCACTTGGTTCGGTGAACGGGAAATAGGACGGACGCAGACGGATTTGGGTATCCTCGCCGAACATTTCTTTGGCAAACAACAGCAATACCTGCTTCAAATCAGTGAATGATACATTCTTGTCAATGTAGAGTGCTTCCACTTGATGGAAGAATGCATGGGCACGATAACTGATCGCTTCATTGCGGTATACACGTCCCGGACAGATGATGCGGATAGGAGGTTGCGAATGTTCCATAGCTCTTGCCTGTACGGAAGAGGTGTGAGTGCGAAGTACGATGTTCTTTTTCACATCTTCCTGATTGGCTTCGATGAAGAAAGTATCTTGCATATCACGTGCAGGATGGTCTTCGGCAAAATTCATGGCAGTGAATACGTGCAAGTCGTCTTCTATTTCGGGACCGTCGGCAATACTGAAGCCCAGCCGATGGAATATATCAATGATTTCATTCTTTACAATGCTCAGCGGGTGGCGTGTTCCCAGTTCGATGGGATAAGCCGTACGGGTAAGATCCATTTCGGCTGCGCTGTTATCTTGGGTCTCGAAAGCTTCTTTCAATGAGGCGATACGCTCCTGAGCCTTGTTCTTCAGCTCGTTCAGTTTCATACCCACCTCTTTTTTCTGCTCGGCAGGTACGTTGCGGAAGTCTGCCATCAACTCATTAATCGCTCCTTTTTTGCTAAGATATTTAATGCGCAAGGCTTCCAATTCTTCCGCATTGGCTGCTTGCAAGCCTTCAATTTCCTGAAGTAATTGTTCTATTTTAGCTAACATAGTTTCTTCTTTATTTTTTAATGACCGCAAAGTTAGCGAATTAAACCCATATATTTTGCTGAAAACTAAAAAAAACGATATTTTTGCATCGATTTTTTCTAAATATAGAAAATGAGAAAACTTATAATCGGAGTTTGTCTGCTTATGCTGATAAGCTCCTGTGGAGGTGGGAAAAAGAAAATGGACCCCTTCGAGACGCTTACTGAGGAGATTGATTCGCTGACTGCAACCCCGGACACAACAGAAGCGATGGCTGCGGTAGAGGAAGAACCAATGGTTCCCGCTACGGCCGACGAAAGTTTTGCCGACTTTTTCTACAATTTTGCCAGTGATGAAAAATTACAATTGTCACGCATCGTGTTCCCTTTGCCGTATTATACAATGGAAAAGAAAGAGCACATTGAAAAGGAGCAATGGAAACACGATCCTTTATTCAGCCGGCAGGATGCCTATACAGTTCTGTTCGATAAGGCGGAAGACATGGAAATGGAGAAAGATACGGGTCTAACCAGTGTCAAGATAGAATGGATTTACTTGAAGAAGGGAAAAATCAAGCGGTACTATTTTGAGCGTCTGAAGGGGCTGTGGAAACTGGAGGCCATAGATTTCGCGGATATGCCGAGAGAGGATACCGGTAAGGAGGACTTTTTTGAGTTTTATGAACGTTTTGCCAATGATTCTGTTTTCCAGTTGTCTCGTTTGCACGAACCGTTGAAGTTTGTGACCGCTGATCCCGAAGACGAGTTTCAGATACTGGAAACGACTTTGGAGGCCGGGCAATGGTTCGCCTTTCAGCCTGTATTGCCTCGTGAGAATCTGACTAATGTAAACTATGGCCAGAACGAGAATGTGCATTCCAATACGAAAGTGATTGAAATGAAAGGTTTTGGCAATGGATTTAATAATACGCTCTATTTTGAACGGCGGCACGGTCTGTGGAAACTGATGCAGTTTGAGGATCTGAGCGATTGATTTGATTGTAAATGAAGGAAATAAAAGACTATTCTCTGTTGCCTCATAATACATTTGGTATGGATGTGAAGGCATCTTTGTTTGTGGAATATGAATCGGTGACAGAGCTACAATCCATCTTGTCGGATAAAAAACTGATGGCCGGTAACTGGTTGCATATTGGCGGAGGAAGCAATCTGCTTTTTAAAGGTGATTATGCGGGAACTGTCCTGCATTCGGCTATCCGGGGGTATGAGGTGGTTGCTGAAAACGAACAGGAAATAGAGGTAAGGGCAGGAGCCGGTGAGGTGTGGGATGATTTTGTGGCATATACCGTGAAAAACAGTTGGTATGGTGCTGAAAATCTGTCATTGATTCCCGGTGAAGTGGGTGCTTCTGCCGTTCAGAATATCGGTGCGTATGGTGTTGAGGCAAAAGATTTGATTGTAAGTGTGGAAACCGTCGAGGTGGAAACCGGCAGGAAACGGATTTTTACCAAAGAGGAATGCCGTTATGCTTATCGTGAAAGCATTTTCAAGAAAGATTTGAAAGGTAAATATATAGTGACTTACGTCACCTATCGTTTAAGTAAACAGCCGGTTTTTAATCTGGAGTATGGAAATGTGCGTGGCGAATTGGAAAAGCGAGGAGGTGAGGTGGCATTGGAGAATGTAAGGAAGGTGATTATTGCCGTGCGTGAAGCCAAGTTGCCCGATCCCCGGGTGCAGGGAAATGCCGGAAGTTTCTTTATGAATCCGATTATTCCACGCAGGCAGTTTGAAATAGTACAGCAACAGTATCCTGATATGCCACATTATGAGGTGGATGGCAATAGGGTGAAGATTCCTGCTGCATGGATGATAGACCGTTGCGGCTGGAAAGGCAAACAAATAGGACGCGCGGGTGTTCATTCTAAACAGGCATTGGTCTTGGTGAACTGTGGGGGCGCTACGGGAGATGAAGTGATTGCTCTTGCCAGACGGATACAGGAGTCTGTGCTTCAAAAGTTCGGGGTGGCTATCTCTCCCGAAGTGAATTTTATATAAGGTATGATATGAAGATTACAATACTAGGCAGCGGAACGTCTACGGGAGTACCCGAAATAGGGTGCAAATGTCCGGTATGCACCAGCAGCGATCCCCGGGACAACCGTTTGCGTTGTTCGGGACTGGTAGAAACGGAAGGGCTCCGGATTCTGATAGATTGCGGTCCCGATTTCCGTGAACAGATGATACGGTTGAACGATTTCAAGCCGTTGGACGGTGTTTTGATTACTCACGAACACTATGACCATGTAGGAGGCTTGGATGATTTGCGTCCTTTCTGTCGTTTTCGCGATGTGCCGGTTTATGCCGAACAATATACGGCAGAGCGTTTACGCCAGCGTATTCCTTATTGTTTTGCCGAACATCTTTATCCGGGAGTTCCCCGTATTACATTAGAGGAAATTGTTCCCGATTCTCCTTTTATTATCGGCAATCCCGAAGGAAACAAAGTAGAGGTGACACCTCTTCGGGTAATGCACGGCAAACTGCCCATTTTGGGATACCGTATCGGCCGGATGGCATGGATTACCGATATGTTGACGATGCCTGGGGCTGAATATGATTTGCTGCAAGGACTGGATGTGTTGGTAATGAATGCATTGCGTCCTCAGCCTCACCATACCCACCAGAATTTGAAGGAGGCTTTGGACAATGCACAAAGAATAGGAGCCGGGGAAACCTATTTTATTCACATGAGTCATCATATAGGATTACATGCTGATGCTGAACGGTTATTGCCGCCGCATGTGCATTTTGCATACGATGGAATGAAAATTTGTTTATAAAGCCGGCTTCAACGAATACCGGCACAATCCGTTCAACCCGCATTCCGAACATTTCGGTGTCCGTGCCACACAAACATATCTTCCGTGTAAAATAAGCCAATGATGTGCGGTGGGCACAATCTCCTTCGGAATATACTTCATCAGATATTTCTCGGTAGCCAGCGGTGTGGTGCAGGTTTGAGGAACCAGCCCGATGCGGTGGCTCACGCGGAACACATGTGTATCTACCGCCATGGCCGCTTTATTGAATACTACACTTTGGATGACATTGGCTGTCTTGCGTCCCACTCCCGGCAGTTTGACCAGTTCTTCCAATGTTCCCGGTACTTCGCTATGAAAATCTTTCACCAGCATTTGCGCCATGCCCACCAGGTGTTTTGCCTTGTTGTTGGGATAACTTACACTCCGTATGTATTCATAAATCACTTCCGGCGTCGAAGCGGCCAGTGCCTCAGGAGTCGGGAAATCCCGGTAAAGAGGAGGGGTGATCATATTTACCCGTTTGTCCGTGCATTGTGCACTCAGGATAACGGCTATCAATAACTCGAATGGGTTGTTGTAATGAAGTTCGGTTTCGGCAACAGGTATCGTTTCTTGAAAATAAGCGATCACCTTGTTATAAAGTTCTTGTTTTTTCATCTTATCTTCTTTTTTCGGTTACAAATATAATTGATAAATCAATAGGGTAGAATTATTCGGGCAATTCATTTGTTTAGTTGAGTAAACTTCTTATATTTGCATAAATATATTAGATTTATGCAGCTTAACGTAAAGAATGAAACTTCTACATTGAAAGCTGTGGTGCTTGGACAACCCGGTTCCATAGGGAAGGTCCCCACGCTGGAGGAAACTTATGACGCCAAGTCATACGAGTCCGTATTGCATAACATATACCCCCATGAAGAAGATATTTTCAAAGAGATGAGATGCTTTGAAAGCGTATTGTTGAAATATGGGGTACAGGTCTATCGCCCGTGGACACTGGAGAATTGTAATCAGGTGTTTGCCCGTGATGTGGGGTTTGTGATTGACGACAAGATTATTGTTTCCAACATCATCCCCAACCGGGAGGATGAGAAGGAAGCCTACGAAGTGGTCTATAATCAGATAGCTTATAACAAGATTTTCAACCTTCCCGAAAAGGCGCACGTAGAGGGAGGTGATGTGGTGCTTTACAATAATATAGTGTTTGTAGGCCTTTATACCCAGCCCGATTACCCGCAGATGAAGACGGCACGTACCAACCGGTATGCTTTTTCCTTTCTGAAAGAAATCTGTCCGGGGAAGATATTCATCCCCTTGGAGCTGAAAAAACATAATACAGATCCACGTGCGGGGATTCTGCATCTGGATTGTACCTTTATGCCGGTAGGGAAAGGGCATGCGATTATTTATAAGGACGGATTTATGTATCCTCAGGATTATCATACTCTGCTCGATTTGTTCGGCAGGGAGAATGTATTTGAAATAACGCGGGAAGAGATGTACTATATGAATACGAATGTCTTTTCCATCTCTCCTGAGGTGGTGGTTTCTGAAAAGAACTTTATCCGCCTGAATACCTTTATGGAAGAGGTATGGGGAATGACGGTAGAGCGTGTACCTTATTATGAAATATCTAAGATGGGCGGACTGTTGCGCTGCTCCACCTTACCATTAATCCGAGAAAATGACTAAACAAACAACAAACCACATTTTGATGGTGGAACCCGTGGCCTTCGGGTTCAATGAAGAAACAGCGGCCAACAATTATTTCCAGCAGCGGACAGTTGCGGCAGGTGAAACAGTACAAGCTTGTGCCTTGAAGGAATTTCGGGGCATGGTGGATAAGTTGCGTGCAAACGGCATAGAGGTAATAGCGGTGCAGGATACCCCGATACCTCATACTCCGGATTCCATATTTCCGAACAACTGGGTGTCCTTTCACGACGACGGAACGGTGGTGCTGTATCCTATGTTTGCGGAAAACCGCAGGGCGGAAAGACGGGCGGATATCTTGCAGCGGATAGAGTCGGAGGGGTTCAGCATCCGTCGGAAGGTAGATTATACAGGTTTTGAAGAAGAAAACCGGTTCCTGGAGGGGACCGGGGGAATCATTCTGGACCGGGTGAACCGTTATGCATACGCGGCTTTGTCGCAACGGGTGGACGAAGCTTTATTGGGTCGGTTCTGCAAGGAGCAGAATTTTATTCCGGTGTCCTTTCATGCTTATCAGACTGTAAACGGACAACGTCTGCCCATTTATCATACCAATGTCATGATGTGTGTGGCGACAGATTATGCGGTCGTTTGTCTGGACAGCATCGACGACGTGGAAGAGCGTGAGCAGGTTTGTCACGTCTTGCGGCAGACAGGGAAAGAAATCATTGCCATCTCCGAGGAACAGATGCATCACTTTGCCGGAAATATGCTTCAGGTGGAGAACGGGAAAGGCGCATTGCTTCTAGTGATGTCTCAAAGTGCTTACGATTCGTTGGATGAAGGCCAGTTACAACGGCTGTCTAAGTATAACGCGTTGCTTCCCATGCCCATCCCTACCATTGAAACGCTGGGAGGAGGAAGTGCCCGTTGCATGATGGCGGAAATATTCTTGAAGAAAGAAAAACATTAAATAATAAAAAAGCTTATGGATACAAAATTATCGGCAGCTCAATTGATGGAGCTTGAGAACAAACATGGAGCACACAATTATCATCCTGTTCCTGTGGTATTGGATAAAGGAGAAGGTGTGTTTGTATGGGATGTGGAAGGAAAGAAATATTATGATTTCCTTTCCGCTTATTCGGCGGTGAACCAAGGACATTGTCATCCGCGTATTATCGATACGTTGGTAAAACAGGCGCGAAAGCTGACTTTGACTTCACGCGCTTTTTATAACAGCCAGTTGGGACGGTATGAAGAATTTGTCACCCGTTATTTCGGATATGACAAGGTTTTACCGATGAATACGGGAGCCGAGGCGGTAGAAACCGCATTGAAGCTTTGCCGCAAATGGGCGTATGAAGTAAAAAAGCTTCCCAAGGATACGGCGGAAATCGTTGTATGCCGGAATAATTTTCATGGGCGTACTACCACTATCGTTTCTTTCTCCATTGATCCGGACGCTTACAATAACTACGGACCTTTTACCCCCGGCTTTGTCGTGATTCCCTACAATGATGCCGAAGCATTGGCGAAAGTGCTGGACGAACATCCTCATGTGGCCGGATTCCTGGTTGAGCCCATTCAGGGAGAGGCAGGTGCTTATGTACCCGATGAGGGATATTTGAAAAAATGTTACGACTTGTGCCGTGCCCACAATGTACTTTTTATAGCCGATGAAGTGCAGACCGGCATTGCCCGTACAGGCAAATTGTTGGCTTGTGACTATGAGAATGTTCATCCGGATATCCTGATTTTGGGAAAGGCTTTATCGGGTGGGGCCTGTCCTGTTTCTGCGGTATTATCATGCAATGAAGTGATGGATGTTATCCGTCCGGGGCAACATGGCTCCACTTTTGGCGGAAATCCTATTGCTGCGGCAGTGGCTGTTACGGCGCTGGAGGTAGTACGGGACGAACAGTTGGCGGACAGGGCATACAGGCTGGGACTGATATTCCGGGAAGAGATGAGAAAACTGTGCGAAACATCTCGTGTGGCTTCTTTTGTCCGGGGCAAGGGATTGCTGAATGCGTTGATAATCAATAATGATGAAACGAAGGATTTGGCGTGGGAGATTTGCTTGAAATTGGCCGAAAACGGTTTGCTGGCCAAACCGACACATACGAATATTATTCGTTTTGCTCCGCCATTGGTGATTACAGAGGAACAATTAAAGGAGTGTATCGAAATTATAAAGAAGACGATTGCTTTGTTTGAATAAAGGATTTTTTTATCCTGTCTTTTAGGGGTGGATTCAATCTGCCCCTCTAATCGTTTTCACTGATACCCACCTGTTTGTGACGCTTCATCTTTCATTGTTCCATACTGTTTGGCTATAGATAAAGGTAATTGTTTGATGAGGCTGTTTCTTCTTGATAAGAATATTTAATGCAGTTATATCCGGTTAACTCGGAAATAATTTCTATCTTTGCACCCCGAATTAAAAAATAGACGTATGATGCCGTGAATAGCGGTCGTGTATTCTAGAACACCACGTAAAAAACAGGAGAAATGAAGAATAATAATACTGTATCTGTATCGTTCATGTTGCTTGGCATACTGTTTTGTGTATGTCTTGTCGCAGCAAATTTATTGGAAACCAAAGTTGTCCAGATCTGGAAAATTACGGCGACTGCCGGATTGGTTGTATTTCCTATCTCTTACATTATCAATGATTGTATAGCCGAAGTATGGGGCTTCCGCAAGGCACGTCTTATCATCTGGATGGGATTTGCCATGAATTTCATGGTGGTAGCTTTGGGGCAGCTTGCCATTCTGATGCCCGCAGCTCCGTTTTGGGAAGGAGAGGAGGGCTTCAACTTCGTTTTCGGCATGGCGCCCCGCATCGCTGTAGCCAGTCTGACCGCTTTCTTGGTCGGCTCTTTTCTCAATGCCTATGTCATGAGTAAAATGAAGCTGGCTTCGGGAGGAAAGAACTTTTCACTTCGTGCCATCACTTCTACTTTGGTGGGTGAGAGTGCCGATTCCATGATTTTCTTTCCTGTTGCCTTTGGAGGTTTGATGCCTGTCGGTGAACTGATAAAGATGATGGTTATTCAGGCGGTGCTCAAGACACTCTATGAAATTATTATCCTGCCCGTTACCATCCGTGTGGTAAATTACATCAAGAAGGTGGATGGCAGTGATGTATTTGATGAGCATATCTCATACAATGTATTGAAAATCAAAGAACTTTAATAAGGTGCTGATGTGTCAGTGTGTCGGTTAGCCAATTACCATGCGGTATATGGCGCAGCATATCCACATAGCACTGCAATTGGCACATTGGCGTATTAGTAAATTGAAAAATTGTCAACAATGAATAAAAGTGACGCATTGGTTGTGTTCAGCGGAGGGCAGGACTCAACCACTTGCCTGTTTTGGGCAAAAAAACATTTCCGCAAAGTGTATGCTTTAAGCTTTATCTATGGACAAAAGCATGTGAAGGAAGTGGAGCTGGCCCGTGCTATTGCCGGAAAGGCAGGGGTGGAGTTTAAAGCGATGGATGTTTCCTTTATAGGCAACCTGGGTAAAAATTCGCTGACAGATACTACGATAACGATGGATGAGGTGAAGCCTGCCGATAGTTTCCCTAATACGTTTGTGCCGGGACGGAATTTGTTCTTTCTGAGCATTGCGGCTGTCTATGCACGCGAATTGGGGATCAATCATATCGTGACCGGTGTGTCGCAGACAGACTTCAGCGGTTATCCCGATTGCCGGGATGCTTTTATCAAGTCGCTGAATGTGACATTGAACCTTGCCATGGACGAGCAGTTCGTGCTTCACACTCCGCTGATGTGGATTGATAAAGCGGAAACATGGGCGTTGGCGGACGAATTGGGCGTGCTCGATTTGATCCGGCATGAAACGCTGACTTGCTATAATGGCGTACAGGGGGATGGCTGCGGTCATTGCCCGGCCTGTAAGCTCCGTCGTGAAGGATTGGAAAAGTATCTGGAGATAAAGGCGGAAAGAGAGAAACGATAGGATAAACGAAGGTGTTTTCTCTTTGTATGAAAGGTGTTCCTTTCTTGCCGGGTATATCGTTTCACTTTAGTGAGCAAGTTTTATCACTGAAGTGAAGAAGTTTCATCACTCAAGTGGTACGGTTTCATCACTTCAGTGAAACGATGTACTTGGCAGGGAGAGAATTTCTATTCCAAGGTATGAAAGAGAAAACATGAATATGAAAAAAACAGATTTTAATGAAAAGAAAAGATGAATTGACCCTTCTCGGGTCGAAGACCGAGTACAGGCAAGATTATGCTCCCGAAGTGTTGGAGTCCTTTGTGAACAAACATCCCGGAAACGACTATTGGGTACGTTTTAACTGTCCCGAATTTACCAGCTTGTGTCCTATTACAGGACAGCCCGATTTTGCGGAAATCCGTATCTCCTACCTGCCTGATGTGAAAATGGTGGAGAGCAAGAGCTTGAAGCTGTATTTGTTCAGTTTCCGTAATCATGGCGATTTTCATGAAGATTGCGTGAATATCATCATGAAAGATTTGATTAAGCTGATGGATCCTAAATATATTGAGGTGACGGGTATTTTTACTCCGCGCGGTGGTATTTCCATTTATCCGTATTGTAATTACGGCCGTCCGGGTACTAAGTATGAGGAATTGGCGGAGTATCGGATGCGTAATCACGATTTATAGATGTATCTCTTGGAATGATTAGATAGATTGTGGGCTCAAATATTTGCTGGTTTTGAAAATTTGTTCTATTTTTGCACTCCGAAAAAAGGAGAGGTGCTCGAGTGGTTGAAGAGGCACGCCTGGAAAGCGTGTATACCCCAAAAGGGTATCCGGGGTTCGAATCCCCGTCTCTCCGC
>ENA-OWOU01000726-OWOU01000726.1-gut-metagenome-genome-assembly--contig:-NODE-726-length-17730-cov-16.129496_pt1 | contig 17730 bp, 15 predicted proteins | sample MGYA00248248_ERZ651801 | MGnify/ENA primary metagenome ERZ651801 (study PRJEB26908, sample SAMEA4031710) | gut metagenome | biome: gut; feature: normal infant; material: stool | place: China | collected... | reverse complement strand
ACCTTAAAGTTAATGCTTTTCTTGCAAATATACAAGAAGGGCGTTCTCTTTTTTGTGGAGACTATGAATTATTCAGGATAAAAATAGGACAAGTGAATAACTATCCTACCATATTGGCAAGCGCCATGAACGAAACCAGTTTTTTATTTCTTAAAACAGGAGAAAATAAAAAGGCTCTTCAGTATGCAAAAGATTGTATTAAAATAAAAAAGACTGATCAAAGAATATTTTCATTGGGAGATACTTATCGCTATTTAAAAATGTACGATTCTGCATATTTTTACCTAAACCAAGCTTGCCTGTCACCTAATATCCATACAGCCCGTAGCGCCTATCAAGCACTATATTATATTAGTCAAGAAGAAAAAGATTACAAAAAGGCAGTAGAATACAGTAATAAGCTATGGTTCTATCAAGATTCAATAGGTAAAACAGATCGCAATAAAGCATTAATAGAGATGCAAGAAAAATATGATCAGCAAAAAATAATCAATGAAAATAATCTGTCACAAATAAAGAAAGACCGGATCATACGCAATGTGCTCATTGCCTTAATCATTTTGTCTTTCATCATAGCAATAACAAACTATCTATACCAACGAAAAATAGTTTCTCAAAAACAAGAGATATCGGAGAAAGAAGAAAAAATTCGTTATTTCACTATGAAAATACATGAAAATGAGACATTGATAAACCGCAACAAAATGCGGATAGAAGAGCTTACGATCCAAATGGAAGGAAGCCTAGAGATAAAAGAACAATGGAAAGAACAAAATAAAATACGACAAGAAATACAACAACAGAATGAAACGCTGAAACTGGAGAACAATAACCTGCAAAATCATATAAGCAATTATGCCCAGTCATTAAAAGAAAAATCGAAAGAACTGGAAGCTATGGAACATCTATCAAAAGAAAACCAGTATCTACATAAACGCGAGGCTTTTTTATGTAACCAACTCATTAAGCAGACAGAATTATTCAATAAGCTAAAAACAACAAAGTATATAGACAACAAACTATGGCAAGAAATAAAAGAAAAAATAGATTTATTATTCGATAACTATACTAAAAGACTATGTCATCAGATACCTTCCTTAACAGACGGTGATATACAAATATGCTGTTTGATAAAACTACGGTTCAGCAACGGTGACATCGCCAATATGTTAGCCATCTCGCCCACATCTGTGTCCAAAAGAAAATTAAGATTAAAAGAACGCATCGTACAAGAAATAGGTTCATTAGGCGAAAATCAAAGCCTTGATTTATGGCTTATGGAATACTAAAAATAAACAATTGTCTATATCGCCCTCCTATAAAAAAAGGTAATAAGCTGGTTATTAACTTATTACCTTTTTCCATTTGTCCACATGATATCTGCACGTTTTTAAGATTTATCCTCTAACTTTGCCCCAAACAAAACAATTAAAACAAACATAAAGTCATGAAGTTAAAAAGTATAAAGAAAAAGATATGGAGTATAGTTATTATCATAACTACATTAATAGGTATTTTGCCTGTACAAGCCAATACAACAGAAACTCCTGTTAAAGATGTAGAATTGGATGGCAGATGGGATGATCCTATTAGAAGTGCTGCTACCAATTGCCCCATAACTGTATTTACCGATGGCTATCTCCTTACCCTCAAGAACGCGTCACCCGACCGTGATATGACCATCCGCATCACAGATATGGCAAAAGGGGACGTCGTTTATGAAAATGATATTCCTGAAGTACAGAGCGCTTACATCACAATTTCTATTGCAAATTTCCCTGCAGAAGAATATAAACTAGAAATAACAGGTACACCTTCCGGACATTTAACGGGATATTTCACTCAAGAGTGACAGACCTGTTTTCATAACCCAACTAAAGTATACTTAAACCACTAACTTGATTCATTAGAAATTGGAACATGAAAGTTCCAATTTCTAATGAATATAATTTGTCCAAAAAGTTCATTAAACAAATCCATATTAACGCAATAATATATGCTGAATTTCCTTCTTGACATAGCACCGGACAAAAGCCAGTTATTGCTAACCATCAAATTAGCAGGGATATTGCGGGAAAAGAAACAAGAGGTATACTATACCTACACCTCAAACCCTGCTTTTACACCTGTACTATATGATAAAGGAATAAGCAACTGCGTACTTTATCCAGATGATTTCCGTTGGTTAAAGCCCGACCTAACGCTTCTGGATTGTCGGCATGCAGCACATGCCTCCCTCTATCGGCAGCTAGCCATTGACTATATTTTCATAGCCATGCAGTTGCCTGACCAAAAAAACATACAGGACAAAGATATTTCTATACTTTATCTGCCACCCACTCCCTACCTGTCATCCGGTTCCGGACCACGTTTGGAAACATTGACAAAGAGATTGCAGGATATTAAAAAAGACAAAGAAAGAAATATTATTGTCGGATTATTAGGAAAAGGAAATAAAAATTCAAAGATTCTAGAAGATTTTTATAGAGTTATAAAAAGAAGTTCCATCAGAAATCCCCGGTACCAATTCATATTATTGACCGACATACCAAATGTATATCAATCGTCTGAATTGCCCGACAACATGGAATTATTCCGCACGCTGAACCTTAACACCATATTACCATTATGCGATTTGGCTTTGACCGACTCACATTCTGACGCATGGCTGGATTGTACCTTTGCTCAAATACCGGTACTGAAATATTCGCCTAAAGATATGATAAACATAACTCCGATGAAATTGGAGCAACAAATAGAATATGCATTACAAAATAAAACAACACTAACACAAAAGGCGAAAGAGTTATGCGATTTCTTTGAGCGTAAGAATCGGGAAATAAACAAAATAGCCGATATGTTAATAGAAAGAGCAGGACGTAACAGATATAACTCATGCAGACTCCGGCCGCACACTTATTAAAGTAATTCAGCGTTCATACCTACTTCCACGTCCAAATGAACGTTAATCGCTCCAATGAATTTCTTTTTTTAAGTGATTGCGGCCGCTCCATGAGTTTTCTCTTATAAAACAAACCGGGTTATGACAGAATACGAACTTGATAAAATAAAGAAATCATTTGTCCGTTCCAATGCTAAGTGCCCTGTAGAGGTAGCTTGCCTGCTCACTGTTATAAAATATTACAACGGAAAAGAAACGGACATACATACATTGACCGAATGGTGCAAAATAAATGGAAAGCTTACCTTGGCAGGAATGAAACAAGGGGCTATATATTCCGGCATGAAAGCCGAAATATGTTTGCAAAACATTCATCAATTAACACAAAGAAAACTTCCCATCATCCTTTTCACTCTCAATGATTTCAATGTACCAGGATATGTAGTCTGTTACGGCATTCATGAATCCCGATTCATTATCTGGGAACCGGAATTCGGACTCATGCAATATTGGGCGGACGAAATGAAAACATTATGGATAAAAGGAATAGCCCTGACCCTCTTTCCCACACAAGATTTTATGAATTCGGCAAATCTCCATCTAAAATGGTGGGAAATATATAGCTGGAGCAAACTATGGAAAAGAAAGGTAGAACATTGGTACGAATATATATGGTTAAACGTACCTTTATTCCGCCAAATGGTATATAAGCTGGGTAAGAACAAATGAAATGTGAAAAGTAGGCACTCATAATCTTTCCTTCTCACTCTCTCCGGCACCACTACCCTTATATTTATTACGCGTAGCATTAAATTTATAGCGTACCGTCAGCATCACTTTCCTACTATCATAATTATTAATTTGCAAAGAAGATGCCCGGTTATAATACATACGGTTTCCAGACTTCATACCATGGAACAAATCCGTACCACTCAGTTTCACAGACATCCTATCCCCCCAAAAGAACTTTGTAACCCCGGCATCCACATAAAAAATATTCTTGGTTTCCGAGCAATTCTCCATATCGCCTTTACTTTGATAATTCATTTCCACCGAAGCCATCCAGCCGTGATTAAAATTAAACGTATTATTAAAAGCCCCCGTAAACATCGGTTTGTTCATCTTCAGCAATCCATCGGTAGTCTCCAGATCCAGCCATTGTTTCTGTACTCCCCAATTCAATTGCGGCGACCAGATTCCAAACTTAGGCGCCAATGACAAGAATGCCGAAACAGACTTCAAGCTATGAAGATTTTTGAAAGAAATAAGCGTTACCGCCGGATTATACTCCATTTGTTCCCCCCAGTAAATGATTGCATTTCTTCTGTCATTATAATCCACACTGAACTGCATAAACTTCCATGCCCCCATCAAAGAAACGTTATGCACCACCTCATGTTCCAATAACGGATTGCCGGACTGAAGCGTGAACCTATTGGCATACGTCACATTATTGCTCAACTGCTGGTAGGACGGACGACGCGTCTTTGCCGCATAACTAAGCTGCAACTGCACTCCGCCTATTTCAGAACCCAATGAAACACTCGGAAAGAAATTACTGAAATTCCGGCTTTGTCCTTCCATATATTTCCCATCCTCATAATAATCAAAGTTCACCCACTCATAACGTCCCCCCACGGAGAGTTGCCCTATGGGGGTATTGCGGCTATACTCTAAAAACGGACTGATATTCTGCTCTTTCAGTTCACTGAATGAAGTCGGCACATAACCTTCCGGATTCACATAATCATCCTGCCGCTCTGTATGACTGTATTCAGCCCCTATCATGACATTTCCTCCAAGCAGCGGACGGCTCAGCACCAGTTTGGCAGCAAAGAGTTCACTTCTCAATGTATTGGTAGAAGTGACAACCCTATCTTCCTTATTGCTGCTTTCTTCACGTTGTATCGTATTGTCTCCGTTTTTGTCAAACAGATAATCCGCATTAAAATCAATCTCCGTTTTTCCCGCCATCCCCTTATAATAAACATTTACCGAATGCGAGGGATTATAATACGCAGTGGCATTGATATCATTCGCCAGATAGTCATAATGCGTGCCATCGGCATATACATCCGAATTAAATATAGTGTGATAGCGGGCATCCGGATTGGCTTTCAATGTATATTTTACTCCGATTGAATTATTTTCATCGAATGCATAGTTCACACCTGCGATATTGGTAAATGCCTGTTGATTCGTTTTTGCGAACTGATAATTGTCCTGATGCCAAAGCGTATCAACATGCACATCTTGAGTAAACCGGCTTTCGTCAAACCCTTCACTTTTTCTATAATACACGGTGCCGAACACATCCAATTTATCACGCCGGTAATTCCAGTTCAACTGTTCCACGAAACCGGCATACTCCCACTGATTATAACCGGAACGCACATCAAATCCAAATCCTTCCCCTTTTATGGGGCGGGTAGTAATCTTCACCACTGCTTTCACAGACGCATCATATCTTGCACCGGGGCTGGTAATCAGTTCTACATTCTTAATATCTTCTGACTTCAGCTGGTCCAGTTCCGACAAATCACGCAGCAATCTTCCATTCACATAGATTATCGGGCTCCCTTTTCCAAATACCTCATACGCATCATTTTTCTTCTGAAGTCCCGGTATATGCTTCAACACATCCTCCGCCGTACCCATTTTGCTAAGTACTGTTCCTTGCACATGGGTCTGCAACCCTTCAGCAGTAAGTTTATATGACGGGCGATTCCCCTTTACCACGACTTCCCCCAACAGATTAACATCTTCATGCATCACAATCGTTACCGGAAACTGAGCATAGGCTTTTGTCACCGGAATAAAGCCAAGACAAGAAATTCTGAGTATATTGTTACCGCTTGTTTAGTCTATGCTGAAAATTCCTTGTTCATTGCTAATTGTACCTTGCACAAAAGATGAATCTTTGGAAGATAGCAATACTACATTAGCAAAACTGACAGGATTTCCTTTTTCATCAACTAATGAGCCGGAAACACTCTGTGCGTCAATAATAATAGAATTTAATAATAATCCGAGCAATAAAATCAGTGTCCTCATAGCATTTTCTTTTTATGATTATTTATCCGGCATATTTCCTATCTTATTCATCTTGCAATACCAGTTTCACGATCCACATTATTCATTAACTTTTCCTCTGTCTTATGTTTTAGTCCAGAATTAAAATTCCAAGAGAATGTCAGCACCACCATGTTTGCATTATTTTTGATGTAAGTCCAACTCTTTTTTTGCACCCGTTCACTCATCAGTTTCCAACCGGCACTCCAACCAGCAGGAGTAAAAGGATACAGCACTCCAATACCGGCACTCATATTTTTCCATTTATAAGAACATTGTATAACAGAATTTTTTTCTCCATAATCAATTGATTCTCCGTACAGTGAATTATATCGGTTTCCTATAGACCCATATAAAGAAAAATTCTTATAGTTCAAAGAAGCGTCTCCACCAACATACCAAGCTGTATAGTGATGTAAATAAGAATTTCCTTTGCTCTCAAAACTGTTGAACCCACCATACAAACTAATAGATAATAAATCCGGTATCACATTTATATTAGTATAAAGTCTTCCATTCCATTGAGTAAAGCGTTTCTGATTGTCTATTCCATACTCAATAATATAGCTCCCATCCGGTTGAGATACACACTCTATCTGTTCCATGATAGGATTTTTGCTAATGCGATGTCCTCCACTTAGCTGGAAACTTACTCTCTTGTTCCCCCATGATAATTGCAGACGATTAATGTATGAACGATAAGGCTTCAAATTCCGGTTTCCTCTGTTTATCTCCAAATCCGTTGTTTGCTGGCGAATATCACTCAATGCTGACAGGCTGGGTACAGAAGGTGAGCAAGTGAAATTATATCGCAGACTTGCCCCCTTAAAAACAGGATAAGAAAGTGACAACATAGGACGAAACATATAGAAAGTAAACCCTTCCTCCGATTCATCAAAATCCTGACGAGATACACCTATACCCAATGAATAATTTAATTTCGCCCATTTCCCTTGCGCCTGTACGTAACCGTAAAGACTTGAATTATGCATTTCCGCAGATTCATTTACATCACCTGTATAACGATTATGGGTATATGCCTGCATATATTTAATTCCACCTGTCAAAGTTATTTTATCAAATGTTTTTTGATAGATGCCCTCACCAATTAATGAATATCTGGAGCCGTCCGTACCATAATCATAAGAAGACACAGGCGTACCGGCCTCACTATGTGCTTCACTATATTCACGTTCATAATCAGAGCCTATATAAGTCCCTACCACATTTAAGGCAAGAAACTGATCGTGAGGCAAAAACTTTTTATAATATAAATCAAGTGAAGGAGAATGATAATTATATTCGGAACGTGTGTAATTATATAAATCCTTCTGCTGCGTTTCTTTTATCAATTGTCCATAATCTCCATGAGGTGAATTATAAATATTTTCCGTAAAGACAGCATTAAATATATACTTTTCTGGTTTTGTAAGATTATAACTTGCCTCAATCGAATGGTCTTGGTAACTGAAAGGAGTGGAGATACCAATCAGTTCACGCCGACGTTCCTTTGCTTCGGTAAAAGAAAACATTTGCTCTTCATCCACCTTTCGGTTATCATAATCCCGATAACTTAAATAATAATTCAGCCCGAATTGTGACAATTTATGAGTTGCACGAATATACACATTATCATCCCCAAACCCGGTAGTCACAGCATTTGTAAAGCTAACACCCCCAGATATGCCCGACTCTGCCCGACGGACTATATAGTTAATCACAGCCTCAACTTCAGTATCTGCATAACGCACTCCTGGATTATCAATATACTCCACTCTTAAGACTTCGTCCGGTCTTAATGCTTGTGCCTGAGCTGTGCTTGCTACAATATCATTAATGCGCAGCTGCACACTTCCTCCGCTGACCGTAGTAATTTTTCGTTCAATACTATTCACTTTCAATCCCGCCAGTTGCATGTGGCTCAACAATTCATACCCCGAAGTAGATGATTTTACCTGTTTGTCGGTAGGCAAAATTATCTGTCGGTCTACCCGTTTCATCACATTCGATGCTTTTACAGTAACCCCTTGCAGCATTATTGCCTCATCAGCAAGTTGGATAGTACCTATATCCAACGGGCGGCTCAAATTATCCAGTCTGATTACTTGGGTGATGTAGCCCACAAAAGAGATTTGAAGCAAGTAATTGTCTGCTTCCAGCTTACTTATGACAAACTTACCTTTCTCATCTGAAGTACATCCGGTGACAAATGTAGAATCAACGCGCTGCAATGTGATATTGGCATAAGAAACAGGCTGTCCTTTGACATCTGATACCTTACCGGAAATTCCTGCTTCTCCCTGAGCATACAGAGTTAAAAAGCTACCTAGAATAAAGGTTATGCAAACAAGTATTTTCATATATCTAAAATTATAATTTAATTACAATATTTTTTCTTCAAACGACCAAAATAATACTCCCGTATAAAAAGAGGAAGATCTATATCTAGTTTGTCTTTTTTGTTCGGACATTCAATATTATTTTTATTCCTAACACATTTCCACCAAGCATAAAAACAAGGACCTCCACATATAGCCAAATATTTACAATTAAGACAAACCTGATTATCAAAAAAAGCCTGTTTATCTATACCTTGTGTTTTTTCTTTATCCCATCTTATCTGTCCATTTTCATCAAGAAACCCCAATGCCGTTTCCGAAGTATAATCCTGGGCTGTACATTTATATACATTACCATCATAATTTATATTGGCATAGTTTATTCTATCCGCATAGCATGATATTCCACCAAATTTATTATAATTTGTATTAACAGACAAATTAAACCCTTCTTTTTTCAATTTAAAAAAATTCTCATCAAGATATCTTTTAACTATTTCATCATTACTTTCATTCTGATATGTTTGCCATATTCTTTGAAATTGTATAAAAAAGCGAGATCGCAAATTTTCAGGTATTTCACGAAGTACCTCACTAAAATCATGCTGAATATTATCAGTATTATAATTGATTCTCAATTTTATAACAGCGTCAGAACAACTATTGCACAATGCTATAGAATTTTGCAATATTTTATCAAATGATGGTTTCCCTCCTTGATTACGAATCTTGTCATGTGATTCTTTATCACCATCTAAAGTGATTTGGATTTTTTTCAAATCGATAGTCTTGCATTTTTCAATAACACTACCTGTTAAAAAAAATCCATTTGTGGTTATTGAATTTGAAAATTTGACATGATGTTCTTCTGCAAGTTGCTTTATAAAAATTGATAGAGGATAGATAATCTTTTCAAAATAAAGTAAAGGTTCTCCACCAAACCAAGAAAGAACGAAATGTTTAGTATCTCCTTTTTCAAAAATATGAGTGGCCAAACACTTTATTCGTTTCACCGTTTCCGGTTGCATATAGCCTTTAGGATGTTTTTCATAACAATACCAACATCTAAAATTACAATTTTGTGTAGGATTAAGCGTTAGGTGCCATGTGCCATCATTGTTCACTTGTTTATTCAATGCTTTCAAATATTCTTTTTCGTCATCCATATTGGTAGTCAGGAAACGAGTTTTTATCAGTTTATGAGTTAACTCAGAGTATATTCCCTGCAAATCTGCATTTTGCATAATTTTTTTCATCAAATCATATTCATTCTTCGTCACAGTAAATACTGTACCAGTTACTCCATTCATGCAAATAATATTTCCCTCGTAGGGAGTATAATAGTTATAATCACTTTCTACCATAGCCACATTTTTTAATTATACATCAATAAAATAAAAAGAGGTGTGCTAGTAAAAAAAATCACGCCATATAAGGCTAATCAATTTACTTCTGACACACCGTCTTTTACACAATGATAATTTAGTTTATCTTAATCAGATAAATATTTATCAAAAACATTTTTAAAAAGACAACTATAAACCCGAGTCTTGCTTCATATGGTCTGGTTTTGGAACACATCCACAATTTCCATTATGCCCACCTTCTGTTGTCTCCATCTCACTTTCAGTTATAGCATCCTCTTCAATAGCTTTTACTACAGATTCAGCTAAATCTTTTTCTGTACTTTTTTCCATAATAGTTTTTTTTAATTAATACTGAGTTATTTCTAACTGTATTGTAAATGTAATTATGCCTAGTCCGACAATTCCGGACTGAATAAAAAAAAAGAATGTTTTTAACTTTTTTTGCATTAAAACAAAAAAGCTTACTATTCATCCCAAAGAAGCGTATTCTGTTCGCATTCAATAGGATCCAAAAAACATTTCCAACAAAAAGCTGCTGAAATTTAATAGAAAATTTTAGGAAATAAAAAGAGAAGACAGACTACACCTGTAACATATTTATAAGAATTCAACATCTTTCCTTTCACATCTCATATATAATACCTACATTTACTACCATTATATATAAAAGACATAATAACTATGAGAAAAAAGAGGGTTATAAATTGGATGGTAATACTAAGCATACTTCTTACAGGGTGCAAACAAAAAAAGGATACTTTACAAACTTTGTTGCCTCCACTGGTGAAGGCGGAACACATTATGTATGAATACCCGGATAGTGCATTACACATATTGCAAGAAATGCAAATGCCTGCATCCTCGGATAAATTGCAAAAGGCTACATGGGCCTTATTACTAACCCAAGCTAAATACAAAAATTACATAGAAGAAGTCACAGATTCCACCTTAATTAATATAGCATACGATTATTTCATGAAAAAGGGAAATGCCCAACGAAAAGCGATGGTACTATATTATAAAGGTATATTATAAAGGTATATTATAAAGGTATATTATATGGAAAAGCGAATAATATGAATGAAGCACAAGCATCCTATTTAAAGGCAATAGAGGAAGTAGAAAAAACAAAAGACTATCAATTGGCACATTTAATCTATAGCAATATAGGAAATATATATCTATATAATTCGCTACATGAATACGCATTGCAAATGTTTGAACAAACATTGCACTATGCAAAGTTATCCAAGAATAAGGATTATATATGCTCTGCTTATTATTATTTAGGAAAAGTACATTCTGTATTATTTAATTTTGATAATAGCATCAAGTATTACAAAGAAGCTATTCAGACGGCTGATACTCTACATAATTATAATGTATTAATAAACGGAATGAATGAATTAGCAGGAATATATACTGAAACAAAAGATTACCAGTCTGCCCTATCTTATGCTAAAAAGGCTTTAAAACTAAAGAAAACAATTAAATTTCCCAAGGAAAAAGAATTGGAACAGAATTTTCTAGTTATCGGTAATATATACAGGCAAATTAATAAAACAGATTCCGCTTATTACTATCTGAATAAAGCATTATCAACTACCCGTATAGAAACAGTTTGTGCCGCTTACGAATTTTTGTATCAGTTAAGTAAAGAAAAAAAGGACTATGAAAAAATGGGGCAATATTGTGATAGTATGGTGATTTATCAAAATTCTGTCTGGAAATTGCATAAAAAGAAAGAGTTTATGGATATGCAGGAAAAGTATAATCAACAAAAACTACTTAATGAAAAGAACCAACTAAAAATAGAAAATATTACTTTACCTGTTACCGTAACCTGTGCTTGCAGCTGCACTGCCACCCCCATAAAGAAGTATAAACAAAAAAGTATATTCGCTCTCATATTCTATATTTTTAAAGTTTCAAAAGTACATTATATTACAAAGCTATAGAATAATCAACGGCACATTCTATCGGTTTATTATAGAAGCTATTACCTTGATCATAATTCCTTAGACGACAAGTCATCAGTGAACACTTTTTGTTTAATGTACAAGTAGAACAAGTATCTATATTTTCCAAACTAAATCCTCCTCGGAACATTCTCCATTTATCTCTATTTTCCCAAAGTTCTTTCAAATTTTCTTTTGTAAGATCTCCTACAAGCAATTCTTCATGTCCAAAGCATAAGAGCCTGTTAAAAAATGGCTGAAATCCTTTTCTAACAAAGTTTCCATATCAGTCGGATAGTTTCTTTCTTTAAAGTGACCAAACTTAAAAAAAAAGATATATCAGACTAATTTAATGGAAACAGAGTGGAATATATAGCAAGAGTGTTGAGTCTGCAAAAAAGAAAGCAGAAATATGATTTACATTAAAGTCAGGATCTAATCTTACTCTGCATTTCATTCTATAAACACAGTTTCCCTACAAGCGCCTCAACTCATCATTGGCCGCCCCTGTACCTTTATACTTGCTCTTTGTTGTATTAAACTTATAGCGCAATGAAATAGAGAACTCGCGCGAGTCATATCTATGATCTTTTGAGAAGGAATATGTTCCACTGCGAAGAAGCGTTTTACTTTTTTGCTGGCGGAACAAATCATCTCCCCTTACCTCTATACTCAAAGCATCATTCAAGAATGATTTTCGCAGTGAAATATCAACATAGCTATTAAAACGATCAAAATATACATTGCGCAAATCCCCCTTACTCCTGAATTGCATATCCAAACTAAGAAGGAAATTTTCTGGCAATGTAAATGAATTAGACAGCACACCCGTAAATCTGGGTTCATTCAATTTTAATTGTTGCCCATCACTATCAATAGTCAGCCATTGCTTAGTTATTCCAAGACTTAAACGGGATTCCCATATACCAATATGAGGCGAAGCCGAAATAAAGGCATTCAGCATAGGCAGACTTTTATTCAAATTAATACTTTTCAGTAAAATGGTATATTCATTCGGATTCAATGGCTCACCCCAATAGATTATAGCATTTTTAGTCTGCTGATAACCTAAGCTGAGTTGCAGAAACTTCCAAGAAGCAATCCAGTTAAGATTATGAGTGATTTCGGACTTCAATGTAGGATTTCCCTGCTGTATGCTGAAACGGTCTATATATAATGAACTATTGCTCAACAGCCTGTATGAAGGACGTTGCGTCTTTACCGTATAACTAATTTGCGTCTTAACCTTTCCAATCCGAGTATTAAAGGAAACATTCGGATAGATATTATCATAGCTACGGCTCTGGTCATCTATATGCAGATCATCTTTATAATAATCAAATTTTATTTGCTCATAGCGTACACCAAGTATAAAGTCGCCTATGGAAATAGATCTGCTATATTCGGCAAAAGCCGTTATATTCATTTCATTCATCTTGCTGTTGGATGAAGGCACATAATTTTCAACATTCAGATAATTGTCTTTGCGATGGGTATAAGTCCATTCTCCTCCTACTGAAAATTTTCCTTTCCACACAGGATAGGACAACACCAGTTTGGCTGCTGCCAAATTATTTGCCACATCACTTGCAGCATGTACATCCCGGTCCTCCTGCTCTTCACTTTCCTCGCCAGTAATGTCCTCCTGCAAATAACCGCTTTGATAGTAGTCGGCATTGAAGTCTATTTCCAGATTACCCACGCGCCCCGTATAGTAAGCATTCAACTGATGATTTAATTCATTATCTGTTTCTGAGCTTGTAAAATTCTGTAAACGATCAAATACCTTACCGTCTAAACTGACTTTACTAGTTGTATAAAGCTTACTATCATATCTGGGGCTTCCCTGAATAGAGTATTTTATTCCGATAGAATTATTTTCATCAAACATATAGTTCATTCCGATATTTCCTCGCAGCCATTGCTTATTATCATTATATTTCAATTGATTTTCCAAGTCTAGCTGTTTCTTTGAAATTAAAGTCTGATGTACATTGGTGCGTTCACGAAATTCCATCTTATCATATCTGAACATGGCAAACATATCCAGCCCATTATGGCGATAGTTCACATCTGCCTGTTCCACTAAGTCTACATTTTCACTTTGATAATAACTGGAATTTAGATTGAATCCGAATCCATCGCCAGTGCGGCGGATAGTCTGAATGCGCACCACAGCATTTACAGTGGCATCATAGCGCGCACCGGGATTAGTTATCAATTCTACATGCTTAATATCTTCCGAACTGAGTTGCTCCAGCTCAGACTTGTCGCGTACTTCCCTGCCATTGATATAGATAAGAGGCGTTCCTTTGCCGAATACTTCAAAGGAATCTTTATCCTTCAATATACCGGGCACTTTTCCCAGTACATCGTTTGCCGATCCTGCCTTTGCTAATACGCTGTTCTGCACACTTGTTACCAATGCATCGCCTTTCATGCGAGTTACAGGCAAATTGCCTTTCACTACTACTTCACCCAGCAGTTGTGTATCCGAGTGCAACAAGATAGTGCCTATATTCCTGTCCTTACATTCCTTATATGTTGTAGCATAACCTACAGATGAAATGCGTAATATCCCTTTAGATGAATTTTCGGGTATGGTAAATTTTCCATCCTGGTCACTGATAGTTCCATATATAAAAGTTAGAATCAGGCAATGATAAACATACGATATTAGCAAATTCTATCGGCTGATTACTTTCATCAACAATTTTTCCAGCTACTGTCTGTGAATATATAGAAGTAGTAGAAACTACCCAAATCAACATAATATAAAGTAACTTTTCCATAATAATAATTTTAATTATTCATTTTCTGAATGAGTAAAGACCATAATTGAGGGTCCTTGCGGATAGATGCAATTATTAAGAGCCTGTTTAAAAATATTTCAAATCTTTTTCTAAGAAGGCTTCCGTATCAGTTAAATTATATCTTTCATTGAAGTGACCAAACTTTAAAAAAGATGTATCAGATTGATTTAACGGAAACCGAGTGGCAATATATAACAAAAGTGTTGAACCTGCAAGAAAGAAAACGAAAATTTGATTTACGTATTGTATGGAATGCCATTTTCTATCTGGTAAAGACCGGGTTGTCAGTGGCGTATGCTTCCCAAGGAATTTCCCAAGTGGCAGCTGGTCTATTACTACTATCGTAAATGGGCATCCCGTTTAGATTTTGATTTGCTGCTAGAGAAATTGCGTGGGCATGTTCGTATAAAACGTGGCCAAAGGATGGAAGCAAGTGTGGGTATTATGGACAGTCAAAGTGTCAAATGGGGTAATAACGCTACTTTGAATGGAGTTGACGGAAACAAAAAGGTAAAAGGCATAAAGCGGCATGTCATAGTAGACAAAAACGGCTTTCTCATAGCCGTTATGGTCACAATAGCCAACGTGCATGACAGCAAAGCCGCTTATTTACTTATGAAGATTCTTAAGGGAATGTATTCCGGTATAAAAGTTATCCTGGCTGATGGAGGGTATAGAGGGGAGCTTATAGAAAATATAAAAAAGAATTTCGGATATGTCATACAAGTGGTTGTCAACTCATACAAGGAACAAGGATTCAGGCCCATTAAGAAAAGATGGATTGTAGAAAGGACATTCTCATGGTTGGATTGGAATAGAAGACTCTGCCGAAACTATGAACTGACATTCGATTCGGCAGAGGTAATGATCAAATTGGCGACCATAAGATTATTATTGAGGAAAATTTAAACAGGCTCTTATTTTTTTGAAATTATCACAAACGTCTTAGTTCATCATTTGCCGCTCCTGTCCCTTTATACTTGCTCTTTGTTGTGTTAAACTTATAGCGCAAAGTAATAGAAAATTCACGAGTATCCCATTGATTGGTCTGATTCCAAATAATACTGCCAAAATACGTTTGCCAATAATTACGTGAACCATGAAAAAGATCGTTCCCTCGAAGTTCCAGACTTAAGGCATCCCTTAAAAATGACTTACGGACAGAGATGTCAACTGTGCCATAATTTTTGAACTGATACAAATTCTGATAATTTCCTTTTCCCATAAAAAGCCCATCCAAACTGACAAGAAAATCACCAGGAAGTTCAAATGTATTGTTGAACCTTATTGTAGGACGAGGCTTATTAAACTCTATGCCATCTATTGTCATCCATTGTTTCTTCACGCCGATATTTAGGTTAGGATGCCAAAAGCCAATAGCCGGTGAAATAGAGAAAGAAACATTCAAAGTCGGACGATTATGATAATTGAGGTAAGTCATCATCATTGAATTGCCATTATCTATCGGATCTCCCCAATAAATGATTTCCTTACGCCACTGCTGATAGCTGACAAGTAACTGTAAAAAACGCCATGTACCGACCAATGAAATATCGTGAATGGTACACGGCTCCAGCAATGGGTTACCACGTTGCATAGTGAAACGGTCTACATAGGTGACATTGTTGCTTAACTGGCTATAAGTAGGTCGTTGCGTTTTAGCAGTATAACTCAACTGTGTCCGGACAGAACCTAGTTTTCTTGAAAAAGAAAGATTAGGAAACCAGTTTCCATACATACGGCTCTGTTCATCCATGTGCACACCATCCTTATAATAATCAAAAGTTACATGCTCATATCTTACACCCAATGAAAGGTTACCTATCGGGAACTGACGGCTATATTCGGCAAAGCCACTCAATCCATCTTCCTCTACACGACTGATGGTACTTTCCACATATTTCTCCGGATTACGGTACTCGTCATTGCGACGGGTATCCGTATATTCTCCGCCTACCGAAAGATTACCTCCAAACAACGGATAAGAAAGTACCAATTTAGAAGCTAGCAATTTATTCCTAATGTAACTCTGTGTATGCACATCCCGACTTTCTTGCTCTTGACTGACTTCGTGATAAAGACCTTTTCCTGTAGAAGTATTAGTATAATAGTCTGCATTAAAATCAATATTCAAATCTCCCACAGTACCATTATAATAAACATTTAGTTGATGAGTAGGCTTACCGGAAGTAGAAGAATACTCTTGATTTTCCAAGTGGTCATAAAACTGATTGTTAGCTGTAATGTCATTAGAGGTAAATACATCCGACTTCGTATTTGGACGGGAAGTAAGAGTATAGCGGAATCCCAGTGAATGTTTATCATTCAGGCTATAATTAGCTCCTATTTCACCTCGTAGAGACTTGTCTACTACAGTTCCATCCAATAGATTCTGATATTTCCATAAAGAATCAGACTCCAAGGTATGTACAATATCATTTTTCATGATATATTCGTTCTTTAAATAACGGAATATACCAAAAATATCAAGTCCATTATGGCGGTAGTTTACATTCAATTGCTCTATCAAGTCTACATTCCGGCTCTGATAGTAACTGGAACGGAGATCGAAGCCGAAACCATCTCCGGCACGCCGGATAGTCTGTATACGGATAACGGCAGTTACAGTTGCATCATAACGTGCACCAGGATTAGTAACAACTTCTACGCTCTTAATATCTTCCGAATTTAGTTGATCCAATTCCGAATCATCACGTACTTGCCGCCCATTGATGTAAATAAGAGGTGTTCCTTTGCCAAGCACTTCATAGGAATTCCTCTCTTTTATTACACCCGGTACTTTTCCCAATACATCGCTTGCAGATCCGGCTTTAGAGAGTACACTATTTTGTATATTAGTCACCAGTGCGTCGCCTCTCATGCGAGTAACAGGCATATCAGCTTTTACCACAACTTCAGCCAATATCTGTGTGTCTGAAGCGAGACAGATAATTCCAAGATCTGTACTTCTGTTATCTAATGGACGATAAACAGTAGCATAGCCAATAGATGAGATGCGAAGCACATCCTTTGTTTCTTTGACATTGAGACTAAACGCGCCTTCTTCATTACTGATACTTCCTGCCACGAAAGCAGAATCGGGCAAAGAAAGTAACACTATATTGGCATAAGGAACAGGTTGTTGTTGCTCATCAATTACTTTACCTGTTACCGTGACCTGTGCTTGCAGCTGCACTGCCAACCCCATAAAGAAGTATAAACAAAAAAGTATATTCGCTCTCATATTCTATATTTTTAAAGTTTCAAAAGTACATTATA
>ENA-OWOU01000712-OWOU01000712.1-gut-metagenome-genome-assembly--contig:-NODE-712-length-18027-cov-14.122173_pt1 | contig 18027 bp, 8 predicted proteins | sample MGYA00248248_ERZ651801 | MGnify/ENA primary metagenome ERZ651801 (study PRJEB26908, sample SAMEA4031710) | gut metagenome | biome: gut; feature: normal infant; material: stool | place: China | collected 2015... | reverse complement strand
TTGAATGGAAGATGTTGATGGATAAGTCTGTTGGCACAAACAATGTATTTGCATAAGGAATGCCCGATATTTGTTTTAAAGGGATGCCCTGTGCATTGGGGCATCCCTTGAAAAGTATTTTTCTTTCAACTCCCTCCTTTGAAAATCATTGGAGAATCAGCGGAGTTGAGTCTTTATTTAGTAACCTGGATTTTGTTGAGCTTTTAAAGTAGGGTTAGCATTGGTTTCACTGACAGGTATTGGTAAAATCGTTCTAAAATAAGAACGGTCGAATACTTGTGATTCTTTATTTATAGAATAATGCCAACCTTTCTCATCTTCATTGGTATAGCGTGTTACGGTTTCATTATTACGCATGGCGTCAAAGAAACGTTGTCCTTCACCTACTAATTCTTTACGACGTTCCAATAAGACTCTTTCTAGAGTAGCGGTAGACTCTGTAACTAATTGTTTTGCATCATCTGTACGGTTTTTAATAATCTCATTCAGATATTTAGCTGTGGAAGTTTTGTCATTCAACTTAGCTGCGGCTTCTGCTGCATTTAAATACACTTCTGACAAACGAAGAATAGGTAAGTTGTTTAACCGCATATCCCCCAAACTTCCCATTGGGAATTTATTGATAAAGATACGATTATCTCCATAGGTCTTATACATATCGGTCGGGTTTCCACTGTCATCTGTTTTCAATTGTACCGGCAAGATTACATCCAAACGGACATCACTTGGATCTTGAGCTAACATATCAACAAATGATTTTGTGCAAATAGCATCGGCATATCCATCTTCATGATATAAATATGCAATGCCTTCACGGTCTGCCCAGTCATCAGAACCGCTATTGACAAGTTCAAAAATCATTTCATTGATATGATTGGCGTTGTTTTTATCCCAGGCATTTGCATATTGAGCCTTTGTCCATAGGCTATAAGGAGAATTTTCGATAATGTTTTTTGCCATATCTAAAGCCTCCTGGTTTTTACCCATGTATATATACACACGTGTAAGCAAAGCTTTGGCAGCCCATTCGTCAATAAACCCTTGATTGTCTCCGGCTGATTTAGAAACATTTAAGGCTTTGGAGTCAATGGCCTCGGTTAAATCTTTTACAATTTGGGTATATACTTCGGCCACCGTATTACGTCCGGGAATAGCACTGGTATTCAAAGGATCTATCGGGGTGGTTACAATGGGTACTCCCATCGAAGCTCCATTATCAAAAGAATAAGGCATTCCATATACTTTCACCAAGTCAAAATGTACCAAGGCGCGAACAGATTTTGCCTGTGCATAGATGTTGTTCACATTTGCCTGATTCTTTTCGGCATCTGTTATTTTGTTATTTTCTACGGCTTCTATCAAACGGTTGGCACGACGTAATACATTGTATTGTACATTCCACATGTTGGGAGCATCGTCAATGGTGTATTTCATTTCGTAACAACTGGAAGAGCGCATTCCTTGTGTACGTGCCTGCATGTCATCTCCCCGGACGTCACCATAGTAAAACATACGTGAAGCATAATACTGTGTATAGGTAGAGTTTCCCTGCAGACCGTCATACATACCATACAAAGCGGTTTTTGCATCATTGTAATTTGTGATGGCAGAATTACTGGGAATACTATCTGACGGTGTCAGATCCAGCCAATCGTTTACGCACGAAGTCAGTGCTATGGTTGCCATCGTGAAAACTAGCGATTTATATATTTTTTTCATTTTGTTCTCTTTATTTTTTAGATTATATGTTGAATAAGATTTCCGGATAAGGAATTTCAATATTCTGTTTCTTATTCTGTATAAACTTTATAATTAATAAATTAGAATCCAACTTCTAAGCCAAATGTAATGGTTCTTAAAGCCGGTGTCTCAAATGTACATAGTCCATCAACAGGTGTTTCCGGATCAACATATAAACCATCTGATTTCCATGTCAACAGATTGTTTGCAGAAATGAAAGCCCTTAATTTGTTGATTCCCCACTTTTGAGATACTTTGGAAGGCATAGTGAAACCTAATGTGATATTTTTGATGCGCAAATGATCTGTTGACATCAACCAACGAGATGATGCGATATTAGTATTTCCATATGCAAACTGAGGTAATTTAGCATTATCGCCCGGTTTTCTCCAAGTGTCTTCTATTTTGTAATAAGCAGGTACGTTACCCAAATAATTATATGTGCCTCCGTTAGATTGCAACCAAGTCGCATAGTCATAAGCATGGCCTCCTAATGAGTAGGTCAATGTCATATTGAAATCAATAAACTTCCAACTTACAAAGTTTGTAAGACCACCCTGTACGGCAGGCTCGACAGATCCTATGATTGTTTTATTTGCCTGTGCGGAGTTAGTAGTTGTTTCTCTGCTTCCATCTTCTCCGTTTATATAATACAATTCTTTACCTGTTGCAGGATCAACTCCTGCATATTCATAAGCATAAATAGAATAGTATGGTTCCCCAATACGATGAATGGATACACCGCTAATCATTTCGTTCTGTTCACCATCTAGCTTTGTTAATTTGTTTTTATTGTGGCTGATGTTGAATGTGGTAGTCCATGTCAAATTGTTGTTTTGAATATTCGTTGATTTGATTTCAAACTCAAATCCCCGGTTTCTCATAGAACCTACATTCATCAATGTATTGGCAATACCGCTCCCGTCAATAATGCCGGGTACAGCAGATATAGCTCTATCCATCAACAAGTCTTTGGTTTCACGATTGTACCATTCGAATGTTAAAGCCAGACGATTCCACAAAGTTAAGTCCAGACCTATATTTGTTGCATAGTTCTTTTCCCATTTCATATTAGGATTTTCGATACGGTTTTCTGCGGAACCAGCTCCTTTATTATAATTGTATCCAAATCCGAATACACCCAAATAGCCATAATAATCAGATGGTTGTGTACCGTTTACACCGTAAGAAGCACGTAATTTGGCATCAGTAATTACTTCTTTTATATTTTCCATGAAAGATTCACTGGTAATTCTCCACGAACCGGATACAGACCAAAAATCACCCCATCTGCTTTCTCTAGACAAACGTGAACTTCCGTCACGACGGAAACTGGCACTGAAATAATATTTATTTTCATAGTCATAGTTCAAACGTCCTAGAAATGATGTCATACGATATCTTTGTACACTGCTGGATGCACGGGTATTACCTGCATTTTCTATTTCCGGCAGATAAGATGGATAGGTGTTTCCATTAGCATATACATAATCATATTTGTAATCTTCTGTTTCAAAGCCGATTAAAGCATCTAGAGTGTGCTTTTCTGCAATTACTTTGTTGTATGTCAATTGGGTTTGAGTATTCAATTTCGCACGGTTTCCCATAACACGCTGGTAAACTCCATTAGAAGAACGTCCGTCATTTGAGCGGGGATCCCACCAAACACGTTCATTGTTTTGATTGAAATCATAACTGATTACTTCTTTTAGGTTTAAGTTGTTCCAAATGTTCCATGTTGCAGAAAGAGAACCTAAAAAACGGTTTATTGTACTTCTGTTATAATTATAGGCTTCTGTTTGTACGGGATTGGCACCATTCAATGCCGGGAAGTTTGTGCTGAAAGAACCATCTTCATTATACGGATATGTAGAAGGAGAGGCAGTCATTGCATAACACATGATGGGGCTGGCAAAACTGGTTCCTTCGTTGTTTACGTTTTGGGTGGAGTTGGTAAACATGGTGTTTGCCTCCAATGTCAAACGATTGGCTTGATGAGTTACATTGGCACGTCCGGTAAAGCGTTCATAGCCGGAAACGTTTGTAATACCTTCTTGTTTAGTATAAGCAAAAGAAGTGTAAAAACGTGTCTTTTCGCTTCCTCCTTGTGCGCTTACTTCATAATTTTGGTGACTTCCGTTGCGGAATAAAACGTCTTTCCAGTCTGTATAACCTGACCATGGTCTTGCGGCGAAGTCTTCAATATTCTTATCTGCAAAGGCTTTTGCGGCTGCTTCGTCATTACCATTGTTTAATGCATAGTTTGCAAGTCCCAGATGTAGTATTTCACGTCTGTCTTCTCCATTTAAGATCGGACGGTAGTCAATGGCCATGTTGGAAAGTCCCCAATCTGCTCTTAAATTGATTTTTGTCTTGCCGGATGCCCCTTTTTTAGTTGTGATAACAATTACACCGTTGGCAGCACGAGAACCGTAAAGTGATGCAGCGGCGGCATCTTTTATCACGGTCATAGATTCGATATCGTTGCTGTTTAATGTAGCCATAAGGCTGTTACCTGAATCTGCGTATGAGAATTCACTAACATTACCGTTTAGCATAGGAACTCCGTCAATAACGTACAATGGCTCATTGCTGGCATTGATAGAACCCATACCACGAATACGTACAGAAGCGACAGCTCCGGGTTGTCCTGAAGTTGATGTAATTTGTACACCAGATACAGAACCTGCTAAACGATCCTGAACACTAACTGTCGGGATATCTTGTAATTTCTCTGTTGATACATTAGAGGCTGATCCTGTAAATGATGATTTTTTGAAATTACCATATCCTGTTACTACCACTTCTTCAAGCACTTCGGCATCCGACTTCAAAGTGATATTAACAGTCTGTTTTATAGCTACTTCTTGTGTAGCCATTCCGATAAAGGAAACTACCAAAGTCTTTGCAGAACTTGGAACATTTGATAATGTAAATTTACCATCCATGTCAGTAACTGTACCTACAGTAGTACCTTTTACTAAAATAGAGGCGCCAACTACGGGTAATCCGTCCTCTTCCGAAATAACAGTACCTGTTACTTTCGTGATCTGAGCGGTTACCAAACCTATACCTACAAAAAGGCAGGTCAATAACAGCATTAATTTTCTTTTCATAAAATTCTCTCTTAAAGTTTAACTTTACATTAATATAAATTCATTCACTCTAACAAATTGCAAAGATATGAATAAAATTGTAATCTCAAACAAATTATTGTAAAAATCATACTAAACTGCTATATTTTTATGCTTTTGGGCATTTAAAACTCACAAAAAACGAAAATAAACCTCATATTTATTCTTTTTTTTAAGTCGTAAAAAAAAGATAGTTTCAAATTATAACCAACCATATAAACATACATTAACCCATAAATGTTAACAAACCGCCTAATAAATATAAAGATGAGAACAAAATAGCAGAATAATGCTTTTCTACTTTTCTTTATTGCGTCTTATTATAGAATTTCAATTAAAGAATTAAATTATGAGGAAAATCAGTTATCGTTTCGTTTACAATCGAAAAAAAAGTTTAAATGACAGAGGAACTGCTTTAGTTCAAGTTGAAGCTTACTTGAATAAAAAGAAAGTGTATTTTTCTACGCATGTTTATTTACGGCCAGAACAATGGGATGTAAAAAGAAAGATTATTAAAGAGCATCCTAATCAAGATGCGCTGAATGGCATGCTTAATGAATTTATTATTGAATTAGAGAAGAAAGAATTAAGTTTGTGGAGGCAAGGAAAGACAATAACCTTAAGCCTCATAAAAGAAGAGTTCAAATCGAATACAGATGCTTCATTCTTAGGGTTTGCGCGTAAAGAAATAATGTCTTCTCAGCTAAAAGATAGCACAAAGCGTAACCATTTAACGACAATATCCCTTTTACAATCGTTCAAACCGACAATTGAGTTTGAAGACTTAACCTATAATTTCGTTACGGATTTTGAAAAATTTCTTTATGAATCCAACTATCAAACAAATACAGTAGCTAAACACATGAAACATTTGAAATCTTTTGTTAATGCTGCGATTAATAAAGGATACATCGATCCTAATAACTATGCTTTTAGAAGATATAAAATTAAAATGAAAGAAGGAAAGCATGTTTTTTTATTACCGGAAGAAATGAAAAAATTAGAAGAAGTGTCTTTGATAGGAAGAAATAGTTGTTTGGAACATACTCTTGATGCATTTTTATTTTGCTGCTATACGGGATTGCGTTATTCTGATTTTGTAAGCTTAAATGAGAAAAATATCGTAAAAATGGATGGAAAATTATGGCTAATCTTTGACTCTGTCAAAACTGGTGCAGAAGTGAAATTGCCTTTAAGCTTACTGTTTGAAGGTAAAGCTTTAACTTTGTTACAAAAATACCAAGGAAAATGGACCTCTTTTTTTTCAATAAAAAATAATTCAAGCGTAAATAAAGAATTGATACGGATTGGTAAATTGGCTAGAATAAACAAACACTTTTCATTCCACTCTGCAAGGCATACCAATGCTACTTTATTGATATATAAAGGTGCTAATATAACAACTGTACAAAAATTGTTAGGACATAAAAATCTTGCTACAACACAAATTTATGGAGAAGTAATGGGAAGTACAATTGTACGAGATCTGAAAAAATGTCAAAAAAGGTAATAGATTTTATTGTCTATACAATACTTCTTATAAAGATAAGGAAGGGTCACTTTCAAAAGTGAATATAGTCTTATCTTCTTAATAAAGTTTATCGTTTTGTGAACATGATAAATTTTTGTTGTGGTTGCAATACGATAAACTAAAAGAAATAAAATGTGACAATATTCATATCTTGGCATAACTGGGTAGAAAATAGGTATCAAAGTTCTTGAATTTCTGCAAGAACCATATATGTATACCATATAATATTGATATATAAAATTTTGCATCGGAAAATGATGATAATAGTTTGCCACTTTACTTTATGCCCCCTGTCTTCTTCTGTAATTCGAAGAGCAAACAATCTTTTGGAAGCCTTAAAATATAAAAAGACTAAGAAATATCAACTTTGGCAATACATTCAATACATAAATGAAAGATATAGGTTATCCATCCAAAAACTTTACTTAAAGCTCAATGCTTAGAAATTGTAGGACATTTTTAAGATCTATATAATATATATACGATATTACAGAATTAATAATTTTGTAATAATTGTAGAATCAAATTGTAACTTAAGTACATATACAGGTATAGCTTAAAATGAATAGACCTAAAATGAATAAATTAGAATTCAAGACTAAAACTAATCAAAGCCATTTTAACTAATAACATTTGTCTTCATTTGATTTAATATAAAGTTATGTGGATTATACTCTCGTTTGCCTCTCTTTTTGTAGAGAAACAGGAAAAGAGAAGGATGCTAAAACAGATATTTATAAACCAGTATACATATTATTCTGTAAAACAACAATTTAGCATATTATGTAAAAAAACAAAAAGTGAGAACATGGAATATAATGATACAACTTAATATTAATTGTTATTCATAGATTAGTATTGTATAAACTCATATATTAGAAAAACATGTAACCTTATAATATCATTTTGTATATTTAGGAATGTGTAACTCTGTACGATATAAAATCGTCCTATTAGTTTGAAAAGAATATTTCTATTAATAGTGAAAATTTTCGTAGCATTCTTTTTGCACATGTTTTCTATTTATACAGGATGAACCTTTTAAAAAGACAAGATTGTTTTAAAGCAAAAATAAGGGGCTCTTTTAAGAACAAACTTATGTTATTTAGGGGCTATCGATATCTTTTCAGTGAAGATAATAAATTTAGTTTCATTTTATGAACAGGGCAGCGGTGAGTGTTACAAAATGTTATAAGTCTATTATTTTTTTCAGTAGAAGAAAGGTAGAAAACAATTATTTTCATGCTCTTAGAATGGCTTAAATAAAGAAAAATAGAAAAGATCTTAATGTGCTAAGCGCTGATTATCAATAAATTAAATAACTAATTAGTTCTGCAAAGACTTTGGTGGTTTCCTTTATCGGAATGAAGAGTCAAGAACTACCAATGAAATCGATAATGAAAGTCGTTTTAAGTTCAGATTCAGAACAACTTGACGAAGTCGTGGTAACGGCTATGGGTATCAAGCGTGATCGTAAAGCACTTGGATATGCAGCTCAAGATCTAAAATCAGACCAATTAAATAAAAGTGGTACAACTTCATTAGCTAGTGCAATTCAAGGTAAGTTAACAGGCGTGGACATTCGTCAGTCGTCTGGGGCTCCAGGAGCTTCTTCACAAATTATTATTCGTGGTGCACGTTCTTTTGATGGAAATAATCAGCCATTATATGTAGTGGATGGTATGCCTATTAATACAACTGCCGACTTTGACACTGGTAATTCTGTTTCAGGTGCCAACTATGCTGACCGTAGTATTGATATTAATCCAGAAGATATTGAAACAATTAATATCTTAAAAGGACAGGCTGCTTCTGCACTCTATGGTATTCGTGCTTCTAACGGCGTAATTATTATTACCACTAAACGTGGCCCCAAAGGTAACATGAATCGTCCATCAGTGACAATTTCCACCAACCTAAGTGCACAACGGGTATCGCGTAAATTTGAGCATCAGACAGAATATGCACAAGGTAATGGAGTCAATGCTTATGATCCAGGATCATCCATGACTTGGGGACCCAAAATTAGTAATTTGGCTAATGATGCTACTTATGGTGGCAATACAGACAACAAATATACTCAAAGTGAAGGGATACACAATGGGCAATATTATAATCCTAAACGCGCACAAGCTGGATTAAGTGGTTGGACTACTCCTGAAATTTATGACAATGTGAACGATTTTCTAGGTACAGGCTTTACAGAAAACGCTAATATAAACTTGTCACAGACAATAAATAATCTTAGTTATTCATTTGGCGTAAACAATTCACATCAAAATGGTATTATTCCTTCTACCGGCATGGACCGTTGGGGAGCCCGTGGGTTAGTAGACTGGAAAATTAACAAAGAATGGAATACTGGATTCTCTGCAAACTATTCTTCCAGTAAAATCACTTCTGCTCCGGGAGCAAACTCAGGAATCATGAACGTAGTGTATTCCGCACCTGCGGAGTATGATTTGAAAGGTATTCCTACTCATGTGCCCAATGATCCAACTAATCAAATCTTGTTTCGTTCTACTTCATTCAACAATCCGTATTGGTGGGCAGACAATGATGAATATAGACAACATACGAACCGCGTGTTTGGTAATGCTTATGTAGAGTTCCAACCAGATTTGGGCTGGGGTGACGAATTTTCATTGAAGTTCCGTGAACAAGCAGGTTTGGATATTTGGACTTCTGATTATTGTGATATTGCTGAAGTAGGTTCTGCTGCTAATAAAAAAGGACAGATAGACAATTATGGTTCACAACATAACGTATTCAACAACTTGTTCACCATCAACTTCGATGGCAAGTTCGGCGATGAACAAGAATGGGGACTGAATGTTGTTCTTGGTAACGAATTTAATGATGAGAATATACGTAGGTGGTCATATACAGGTACTAACTTTAACTTTTATGGACTCCCTACTATTGGTAATGCCACTTCTTATTCAGGTAGTGAATATTCCCGTAAAGAACGCACTGTAGGTTTTTTTGGAAGTGCATCATTGTCATGGAGAGATCAGCTGTATTTAACTGTAACTGGACGTAATGATTATGTTTCTACTATGCCTCGTGGTAGTCGTAGCTTTTTCTATCCTTCAGTATCATTAGGATGGGAGTTCACTAAGCTTCCGGGGCTAGAAGGTAATAATATATTAACCTATGGTAAATTGCGTGCATCTTTCGCACAAGTAGGACAGGCAGGAACTTACTATGAAAACTATTATTATACTCCAAGTTATGGAGGTGGCTTCTATTCCTATATTCCGGTCACTTATCCGTTGCCGAGTGGGATTTCAAGCTATGTTCCTTATTATTCTGTATATGATAAAGGACTTAAACCGCAAAATACTACAAACTACGAAATTGGTACTGATTTGTATTTCTTTAATAGCCGCTTGAAAGTAGAATATACATATAGCTTGCAGAATGTAAAAGATCAAATATTCTCTGTGCCAACTGATGGAGCAACTGGATATCAATATATGTTGACCAATGCTGGCAAGATGCGTACTACTTCTCATGAATTTTCTATAAATGCAGCCATTTTGGAAACTAAAGATTATGATTTGAATTTGGGTATTAATTTCACCAAGATCAATAATGAGGTTATCGAGTTGGCTCCCGGTGTAGAATCTATCATGTTAGGCGGTTTTGTGGAGCCTCAAGTTCGTGCACAAGCCGGATGTACTTATCCTAATATTTACGGTAATGCATTCAAACGTGATGATGCTGGCAATATGTTGTTGTTAAACGGTTTGCCTCAGGCAACTGGTGACAGTCATGATTTAGGCAATTGTTCACCGGACTTTACAACCGGTATGACTTTAGGGGGACGTTATAAGCGTCTTTCGTTATCTACCACCTGGAGTTGGCAAAATGGAGGTAAAATGTATCATGGAACCAATATGACCATGAATTATTTTGGTGCCACAAAAGAGTCTTTGCCTTACCATGAAGGAAAGATGGTTGTTGAAGGTATTGACGAAACTACCGGTCAGAAAAATACTATTGAAGTGAATAAACAAGATTATTACATGGCATATTATAATGTAACAGAGTCGGGTATCTATGACACCAGCTTTATCAAACTACGTGATTTGACTCTGACCTATCAGTTGCCAAAGATTGGCATATTTGATATTTCTGTTTATGGATTTGCACGCAACATATTGATATGGGCTAATTTACCGAACTTTGATCCAGAGTCTTCTCAGGGTAACAACAACATGAGTGGTTACTTTGAGCGCTTCTCCGTTCCTAATACATCTAGCTTTGGCGGTGGACTTACGATTAAATTCTAAAATAATAAAGCAAATAAGATTTTAAATATGAAAAAGTATATATTAATGGCAATGTCAGTTGCCCTTTTGGGATTTACAGCATGTTCAGAGGATACACTTGACGATATCAATAAAGATAATCAACACCCTTCACCAGATGTGGTTCCAGCTTATCTTCAGTTAAGTGAAGCGATTATGTCAACAGGCTTCAGTACTGTTTCAGGTGATTTGGCCTTCTATCTTTCCTCACTTAACGAACAGGAAATAGGTGTAGGTAATAACCAATTAATGAAAGCAGAACTACGTAATTCAAGCGAATGGGCGGCTTCCACCACTTTCAACAATGTATGGAATTCTACTTATGGTAATCTGATGAATATTCGCCAAATGCAGAATAAAGTAAAGAATGAAATACCAGGAAATGTAGGACAATACGATATACTGGGTATTGCTCAGGTCTTGGAGGCTCTAAATTTTGGAATATTGACAGATATGCATGGAGATATTCCTTACAGTGAGGCTGTACAAGGGCAGGCAAATTTACAACCAAAACTAGATAAACAAAAGGATGTGTATGAGGGTATTCTCGCTACTTTAGATGATGCTATTATTAATTTAGAAAAAGGAGCAGACTTGGGTTCGGCCAAAGATCAAGATCTCTTATTAGGTGGAAAGGTCAAAAAGTGGGAAGCTTTTGCATATGCATTGAAAGCTCGTTATATCTTGCACAAGTCCGTTGTGGAGAATAATGTTTGGTCTCAAGTTGAGGCAGCTGCTACAAAAGCTATAGAATTAGGTTTTGAGGGGGTCGCAATTACAGAATTCAATGGAGTGACTTGTGATAATCCATGGAGTGCTTATATTTGGAGTCGTAGTTATGTTGCTTCGTCCAAAACAGTAACAGACTTGATGAAAGCTACCAATGATCCTCGTTTGGATTATTATACTTATGGTACTGGAAAATCGTATGCACCAGGAGATGAAAATGCTGCAAAAGTAGCTGATGGTTCCTTGGCTTTTCCACAATGGTACGATGACGGTTCACAACCACTTCATCTTTTCAGTAAAGCTGAATTGTATTTTATTTTAGCTGAAGCTCAACTGCGCCAAAACAAAGACGCTACCGATGCTTTTCAAACGGCTGTAAAAGCAGCTGTCAGTGAAATTATGACTTTGTTTAAAGATGATACGGATGTCACAGCTTTTGTTGCAACATTAGGAACACCGACTCTTCAGATTTTATTTGAACAAAAATATTTAGCTCAAAGTTATGACGAACAAATAGAAGCATATAATGATATCCGTCGTTGTAAGGCTATGGGTGAAAGTTATATTACATTAACTAATCCATTCAATACTCAGAGTGGTATTAATCGTTATCCCGAACGTTTACCATATGGCAATAGTAGTGTGTTAAGCAATCCGCATATAAAAGCGGCTTATGGTGATGGAACTTATATCTATACAGAAAAAACTTGGATTAATGGTGGCAAATAAGTGCTTTAATTCTTAGTCTATTTTCAAAAAGAAGATGATATATTTTGAAGTGAACCCTAAAAATTTAACGAAAAAATGTTCAGCTATCTTGAAAGAGTTCGGTATTCCACCGGACTCTTTCCTTTTAACCGTGATTTGATTCTTTTATAGTAAACAATATATTCATCTTTTGTAAAAACTTCGGCAGATTCGAACTTTTCGGTATATAAGGATTCTGATCTCATATTACTAAAAAGATTTTCAGCCATAATATTGTCAAAGCAATTCCCTTTGCGTGGCATACTCTGTATGATGCTTGCTCAGCCAGACACTTTCGGTATCTATTATGTTGATATCATCACCCTTGACAGATATAATCAATTTATCAAGGGCGTTTTTAGTAATACATTTTACGCACTCATACGAGAAATTTCCACTTGAAGTTTTTTAAGTTCTGTTTACGTTTTTTCTTCGATCTGCTCGTATTTTTGTGCCTCTCACATTTTATCTTATTGGAGAGTGCAATACCCTCGTTATGGTCTAAACATACAAATTCTCCAATACTGTGCGACTTATACGATAAACTATCAATATATAGGACAAAGGTATTGTTTAACTTTTAGAATTCTAGAATTGATTCCAGTTTGGAACAGTTTCTTTTTTACATATAATTTATCAGAATTTTATATTTGATAGTAAAATATTTTCTTGTTTCAAAAGACAGTAACGGTTCTTATTTTGTTTTAGTAAACAAAACTTATACTAATATATTTATATATCGTCAAATAATTATCAAGGGGATATATTTTGTCCGCAATATTTCTATTTAAAATGATATTTCACTTTTTATGAATGTCCTGAAATGTATTTTATACATTATATCCTTTATCTATAGAAATATAATTTGAGTAGGAAATGGGTAGAAATTTATATGAAAAAAATAGGTCTATAATCGTTATCCTATCAATTATTCATTCATTATCGGTTATATAATATTCTAATTATTAATGCTTTATAAAAAAATTAGTTCTGCAAAGACTTTGGTGGTTTCCTTTATCGGAATGGCTACACAAGAAGTGGCAGTCAAAGCAAACTTGAATATTGTATTAAAGTCTGATACAGAACAGCTTGAAGAAGTAATGGTTGTGGCATACGGTACTGCCAAAAAGTCTTCGTTTACAGGATCTGCTGCTGTTGTTAAAAATGATAAAATAGAAAAAATGCAAACTTCTGATGTAACCAAGGCGTTAGCGGGTGCAGTGTCGGGAGTCCAAATTACCACAGCTTCAGGTGCTCCTGGTTCTGGTACAAGTATTCGTGTGCGTGGTCTTGGTTCTATTAACGCTTCTAGTGAGCCTCTTATTGTTGTGGACGGTTCTCCTTTTGATGGAGATTTGAGTATGATTAATAGTCAAGATGTTGAATCTATGACTGTATTAAAAGATGCTGCTGCCAATGCATTGTATGGCGCACGTGGTGCTAATGGTGTTGTCTTGATTACTACTAAAAGAGGTAAAATAGGTAAGGCTACTATAACTGTTGATGCTAAATGGGGATCTAATAGTCGTGGCGTACCTGAGTATAATGTAATGAGAGATCCTGCTACTTATTATACTACATATTGGCGAGAGTTGAAAGGAATGTATGAGGCTAATGGCGAGGATAATCCCGGACAATTAGCTTCAAACGCTTTGATTACTGACAGTGGTAGTGGTTTGAGTTACAATGTTACGACTGTAGGTAATAACGAAGTGGTATTGTCGGATGGTACATTTAATCCTAACGCTAGAATTAAATATGCAGATAATTGGGAAAAGGAAATGTTTCATAGCGGTTTACGACAAGAATATAACGTAAACATGAACGGGGCTAATGAAAAGACTAGTTATTATTTATCATTTGGCTATTTGGATGATGAAGGTTATATCGTAAAATCCGGTTTTACACGTTACTCTGCCCGCTTACGTTTGGAACACCAATTTAACAAGAATATTAAGATGGGTGGTAATTTTGCTTATGTAAATACTTCTACCGTAGCTACTTCAGCTACAGAGGAACAAGACCAGACTGCTGGTACCAATATGTTCTACGTGTCACGTATCATGGCCCCCATTTATCCTATCTACAAACGTGATGAAAATGGTAATTTTATGTATGATAGCCATGGGCGCATAGTGTATGATTATGGAGATACCCCGGGTATGCAGCGTCCTGTATCAGGAAACTCAAACGCGTTAGGTAGTCAGAGTTTGGATGACCGTAAAAATGGAAAAGATTATTTCAGCGGAAACATGTTTGCTGAAATTTCCTTTTTGAAAGATTTTAAATTTACTTTCCGGGCCGGAATAGAAAACGATAATACTCGTCAAATGGTATTCCAAAATGGTGAATACGGACAGTTTACTGCACAAAACGGTATTGCAACTCATTATAGTACTCGTAATATGACTATTAATTTGCAGGAACTGCTTACATGGGAACGTACTTTTGGAGAGCATTCGGTAAATGTACTACTTGGACATGAAACTTATCAGAATAAGTATGATTATTTATATGGATCAAAAAATAACTTTGCTTTGTGGGGTTCAACCTCATTGAATCATGCAGTGAGTAATCCGCAAGCTGGTTCTTACGTGACAGAATATACTACTGAAGGTTTCTTGGGACGTGTGGAATATAACTATAAGGATAGATATTACTTCTCGGGAAGTTACCGTCGTGATGCTTCTTCAGTTTTTCATCCAGATTATCGTTGGGGGAACTTTTGGTCTGTAGGTGCTAGTTGGAGACTGAAAGAGGAAAATTTTTTGAAGGACGTTGAATGGTTGGATAACTTAAAGTTTAAAATCAGCTATGGTTCGCAAGGTAATGACTACTTGTTGTTGAATGGAGTGCGTAACCGCTATGCTTATATGGATCAATTCAGTGTGAGCAACAATAACGGACAGCCCGCAATTACTCAAACATATAAGGGTAATGACAAATTGAAGTGGGAAACTAACTATAATTTTAATACAGGTATTGAATTTAGTATATTAAACGGACGTTTGAACGGAGGTTTTGAATTTTTCTCCCGCTATGCAAAAGATTTGTTGTTTAACCGTCCTTTAGCAGCTAGTACCGGCTCTAATTCTTATCCGGATAATATTGGTGATATGCGCAATACCGGATTTGAAGTAGAATTAAGTGGGGACATTATTCGCACAAGTAAGATTAATTGGAATATTTCTGTTAATGCAACTACCTATAAAAACAAAATTTTGACTTTGCCGGAAGAAAAAAGGGAATCCGGTATTTGGAACGGTATTTTCAAAATGGTTGAAGGAGGTTCGTACTACGATTATTATATAAAAGAATGGGCTGGTGTAGATCCGGAAGACGGAAAGGCTATGTGGTATAAAGATGTTACTGATAAGAGTGGAAATACGACCAAAGAAACAACCAAGACATATAGCGAGGCGACAGATTATAAAGCAGGTTGTGCCTTGCCTGATTTGTATGGTGGTGTTAGTACTTCATTAAATGCTTATGGATTCGATTTTAGCATTGCACTTACTTATCAATTAGGAGGACAAGGCTATGATTATACCTATGCAACTTTGATGAATAGCGCTCAGAGTGCAGGAACAAATTATCATAATGATATTTTAAATGCTTGGACACCGGAAAATAAATATACCGATGTGCCGAAATTAAATGCAAAAGAAAGTAATAACAATTCTACTTCTACTCGTTTCTTGACTTCAACTTCGTATTTAAGTTTGCAAAATATTTCTGTAGGTTATACATTGCCGAAGAATTGGATTGCAAAATTGGGTTGCGAGAGCTTAAGAGTATATTTTGTGGCAGACAATGTAGCACTACTTTCTGCCCGTAAAGGTTATGACCCTCGTACAAATTGGAATGGCGAATCAAATTATAATTATTCGGCATTGCGTAGTATTTCTGGTGGTGTAACAATGAAATTTTAATTGATAAAACAAGAAGCATGAAAAAAATTTTAAAATATACGGCTTTTGCAGCCATGGTAGGATTGTTTAGCAGTTGTTCTGATAGTTTTTTTGAGGCTGAATCCGGTGATGTCATTACCAGTGATCAGATGGATGAAGTTGACCCGGCAGCAGGTTTGAACGGTATGTATGCCTATTTGTATAAATTCGATACAATGGGATATGGTGATGAAGCTCAACATTATGATTATGGTTATCATCATATTTTGTTATGTTCGGATTTGTGGGGGCAGGATATGATTCAGTATAGTTCTAAATATGGATGGTATTATACTGATTATCAGTTTAATCAAAATTCTAGAGCATACCAATATGTTTCCACTTTCTATTTTTGGAACTATTTGTATAAATTAATCAAATCGGCTAATGACGTATTGAAAACAACTACAGATGATTCTAAAAAAGAAGATCGCGGGCAGGCTTTAGGTATGCGTGCTTTTGCCTATTTGACTTTGGTACAGATGTATCAGCATACTTATGTCGGTCATGAAAATGCTCCTGCGGTGCCTATTGTCTTGGAAACTACCGAGCCGGATGTATTGAGCAATAATCCTCGTGCAAGTGTAAAGGATGTTTACGATTTGATTGAAAAAGATTTAGTGCAGGCACACAGTGATTTAGCTTCATACCAACGTTTGAACAGCACTTATATTGATCAAACTGTGATTTCTGGTTTATTGGCACGTATGTATTTGTTAAAAGAAGATTGGGCTAATGCAGCCAAATATGCTAAGGAGGCTCGCGCTTCTTATGGAGCACCTGCTGACAAGACTGAATTGATAGATGAGGGCTATGTCGATATGAACAAACATCATACTTGGATGTTTACCTCACATATTACAACGGATGCAGAGATTGTTCAGACAGGTATTGTTAACTTTATCTCTCACATCAGTTCTACTGCTTATGGTTATGTCACTGCCGGAGGAATGTTCAAGAATATTAGTTCTGAATTATACAGTAAGATAGCTGACAATGATATTCGTAAAGGATGGTTTGCGGATAAGGACTTTACTTATGAAGGAGGACCGATGGGAAGTGTAGCTTTACCTAAATATGCTAATTTGAAGTATATGTGGTATGATTTGGAAGGTAATAATTGCAACGATCTGTGTTATATGCGTGCTGAAGAGATGTGGTTGATTGAAGCGGAAGCTTTGGCTATGGGAGGTAATATTGCCGGTGGTAAATCATTATTGGAAGAATTTGTGAAAACCCGTCAACCGGATTATGTATGTGATGCAACAGATGCAAAAGGAATACAAGAAGCCTGTTGGTTACAGCGTCGTATAGAATTTTGGGGTGAAGGCATTGCATGGTTCGATTTGAAACGTTTAAAGAAGCCTATTATTCGTAAATATGAAGGAACCAATCACAATTTGGATGCACAATACGATTTTCCTGCTGAAGATGATATCTTTAGAATCTTGATTCCAAGAAAAGAAATTCAAGATAATAATGGTATTGGCGAAGAGGATAATAATCCGATGCCTAATATTTAATAATTCTCATATTAACTTTTCTATAAAGGGATGTTTCTCGTGAGGAACATCCCTTTATAATATATAGTTACAATTATATTTCACAACAAAGTTTAAGGGAATACCTTTGATAGTATCTTTTTCATGATAATAAAAAACTTTTCTTATAATTAGTTTTCTGTTTCAAACATTCGTTTTATTCCAGTAATAAATATTGTGATATAACTATTATAATGTTTATTTGATTAAAATAATATGGAATTTCATTTCATAAATAACGTGAGTTCGATATAATGGTTAGAATTATTTATTTGAAAATTAGGAACATAGCGATAAAAGTATTAAATTTATAGTGACCAATTATAACATTTAATCGAT
>ENA-OWOU01000690-OWOU01000690.1-gut-metagenome-genome-assembly--contig:-NODE-690-length-18454-cov-17.562497_pt1 | contig 18454 bp, 18 predicted proteins | sample MGYA00248248_ERZ651801 | MGnify/ENA primary metagenome ERZ651801 (study PRJEB26908, sample SAMEA4031710) | gut metagenome | biome: gut; feature: normal infant; material: stool | place: China | collected... | reverse complement strand
TACAAAAAAGCCAACTAATTCGCAATACTTTGTGTATGAATTAGTTGGCTGATTTTGTAATATTTAATGAATGTCCCAAAGTAACTTAACTTAGTTGGGCGAGTAAGTTAAGTTACTTTGTCTTTGAAGCCGACTTACTTTTTTATGTGGTTTATAGCTCTTCGCATTCTTTCAGCCATGAAGCTGCACTAGCATCGCTCGGCATACGCCAGTCACCTCGGGGACTGAGTGATACAGATCCCACTTTGGGACCATCGGGCAGGCAAGAGCGTTTGAATTGTTGTTGAAAGAAACGGCGGCAGAATATAGTAAGCCATTTTTTGATTGTTTCCTCATCGTATGTATCACGAAAAGCGATACTTGCCAGGAAGAATATCTTGGCGGGACGAAAACCGAAACGTAGGAATTGATAAAGGAAGAAATCATGCAGTTCGTATGGTCCTACCAAATCTTCTGTCTTTTGTTTTATATTGCCGTTTTCATCAGCAGGAATCAGTTCGGGACTGATAGGAGTGTCTACAATATCGAGCAGGGTAATACGTGATTCATTATCCATGCCATTCAAAGCCACCCAATTTACCAGGTATTTGACCAGTGTTTTGGGAATGCTTCCATTGACTCCGTACATAGACATATGGTCGCCATTGTAGGTGGCCCAGCCTAGGGCAAGTTCTGAAAGGTCTCCCGTACCAATGACAAGACCGCCCAATTGGTTGGCAACATCCATCAGAATTTGAGTCCGTTCGCGTGCCTGGCTGTTTTCGTAGGTTACATCGTGTACGGTCATGTCGTGGTTTATATCGTTAAAGTGTTGGATGCAGGATTCCTTTATGCTGATTTCTTTAATGGTAACACCTAGTGAAGCCATCAGATGGAGAGCATTGTTATAAGTACGGTCGGTAGTACCGAAACCAGGCATGGTGATGCCGATGATACCTTTTCGTGGCAGATCCAATTTATCGAAAGTCTTGGCACAGACCAAAAGTGCCAAGGTGGAATCCAGACCACCGGAAATACCGACTACTACAGTCTTGCAGTGAGTGTGTACCAGACGTTTGGCGAGTCCTGCTATTTGGATAGCGAAGATTTCTTCACAGCGTTCATCCAATTCTTTGCCCTGAGGAACAAAAGGATGAGCTTCTATACTGCGCGTCAGACTAAGATCGCGTGTGTTGACAAATTCTGTACTGATGTGGATGGCGGGACGTCCCGGGCAGTTGCCGATATTGGCGGCAAAAGTGGTATTGGTTAACCGTTCACCACGAAGACGCTCCACGTCTATTTCACTGATGACCAATTGTTCCTTGAATGAGAAACGTTCAGACTCGGCAAGTAACGTACCGTTTTCATATATCAGTCCGTTACCTGCAAAAACAACGTCTGTGGTTGATTCGCCGAAACCGGATGAACTGAATACATATCCTGCCAGACAGCGTGCTGATTGTTGACTGACTAATGAACGGACATAATTATGCTTGCTTATTCCTTCATTGTCGGCAGACATGTTGAAAATGATTTCCGCTCCTTTCAGTGCTAATGCGGAACTGGGCGGAATGGGGGCCCACATGTCTTCGCAGATTTCAATGCCAAAGCAAGTTTCCGGAGTGTCGAAAAGCAGGTTGGCGCTGACCGGTACATTTTGTCCGCAGAGGCGTACATTGGCATCCGGGTGGTTCAGAGCAGAGGTAAACCAGCGTTGTTCATAGAACTCTTTATAATTAGGTAAATATGTTTTAGGAACAATACCCAGTATTTTCCCTTTTTGGAAAACAACAGCACTGTTCAGCAGCGTGGAATTCATAACCACAGGCATCCCTATAATAGAGATGATATCCATTTGTCGGGTATTATTCATAATCTGCATTAAAGCCATTTCTGCTTCTTCCAACAGTAAAGACTGACCGAACAAGTCGGCGCAAGTATACCCTGTAATACTTAGTTCGGGGAAAATGATAATTTGTACTCCTTTTCCGTCTGCTATGGCAATTTGAGTTTCAATCTGTTGTGCATTAAATTTGCAGTCAGCCACTTTCACTATCGGAATGGCAGCCGCCACTCTTACAAAACCGTATTTCATATTATACCTATTATTATATATACCTGCAAAATTAATCATTCTTTCCCGATTTATACCTCTAAATAAAAAAAATAAAAAAAAGTGCGTGATTTATTTGTTTGTTGCGAATAACTATCTATCTTTGCACATGAAATAAAATTGTAATAGTTACAAAAAGGGAATATATGAAGAGTTACGATTATCTTATCAGTTATAACATTAAGCCGTCCGTACAGCGCATAGCTATTATGGATTATTTGTTGGCTCATAAAACTCATCCTTCTATCGATGAGATTTATTTGGCGCTATGTAAGGATATTCCAACCTTGTCCAAGACTACAGTATATAATACACTGAAACTCTTTGTCGAGCATGGAGCAGCTTTAATGCTTACAATTGATGAAAAGAATGCGTGTTTCGACGGCGATACTTCCTTGCATGCTCATTTCCTTTGCAAGAAATGTGGTAAAATATTCGATTTGCCCTATAGTAATGAAGTGAAAAAAGTAGAGCAAATTGATATGAATGGATTCAAAGTGGATGAAATTCACCAATATTATAAAGGTATATGCCCTGCTTGTTCTAAAGAAGATTAAGAAAGAAGTTAAAAAGGATAGAGAGTAAATGACTAACTAATAAATAAAATATTGACTAACTAATAAAAAAAGAAATTATGAAAAAGTTTATTTGTACAGTTTGTGGTTATATTCATGAAGGTGATGCAGCTCCTGAAAAATGTCCGTTGTGTAAAGCGCCTGCTTCTAAGTTTAACGAAATGGTAGAAACAGAAGGTGGATTGGAATTTGCAGACCAACACGTTATCGGCGTAGCAAAAGGTTGTGATGAAGAAATGATTAAGGATTTGAACAACCATTTCATGGGTGAATGTACAGAAGTTGGTATGTATTTGGCAATGAGCCGTCAGGCAGACCGCGAAGGTTATCCTGAAGTTGCTGAAGCTTTCAAACGTTATGCTTGGGAAGAAGCAGAACATGCTGCTAAGTTTGCTGAGTTGCTGGGTGACTGTGTATGGGATACAAAGACTAACTTGGAAAAGAGAATGAATGCTGAGTCAGGTGCTTGTGCTGACAAGAAACGCATTGCTACTCGTGCAAAAGCTTTGAACTTGGATGCTATTCACGATACAGTTCACGAAATGGCTAAGGACGAAGCTCGTCACGGCAAAGGTTTTGAAGGTTTGTACAACAGATATTTCAAGAAATAATATACAATTTGCTATAGTATAAATGGAGAGAGGGGGAGCAATTATTATTGCCCCCTCTCTTTTATTGGTTATATTTAGATTAGAGATGTATAGGGCTTGTTTCTCATTCTTTCAGTAACACTTCTTCAATGGCTTTCCTGAAAGTAGCTTTATTGGCTGCTCCTATAATGATTTGTGGCTGTCCCGTTTTGGGGATAAAGATGATGGTGGGCAGTGACTGTATTCCCATAACGGCAGATAATTCTTTTTGTTTGTCTGTATCTACTTTGTAAAATGCAATTCGATCTTTGTATTCTTTGGCCAGACTTTTTAGCAGAGGGGCAACCATACGGCAGGGACCACACCATGTGGCGTAAAAATCAATAACTGCCGGTTTCTCTCCTTTGTATTTCCAGTCAGTGGAACCGGAAGTGTAGTCAAATATATTATCCAAGAACATTTGTTTGTCCATACGTATGACTTTTCCTGAATTTTTATCTGACTTATCCTGGACAGGAGTTTGGGCACTGAGATATCCCGTTAATCCGGCAGTTAATAGAATACATGTGATTGTTTTCTTCATATTTTACTCATATTGGGCTAGAATAGTGCTTAAATCATTGGCACGCATTACACCGCTTTGTCGCCACAATTGCTTACCGTCTTTAAAAATCATTAGTGTGGGAACTGACTGAATCTGATAGTATGCAGCAATTTCTTTATGTTTGTCTACATCTACCTTGACAATTCTTACTTTTTCCCCTTTTATTCCTTTTAATTCTTCTAAAATAGGTTTCATAGCTTTGCAAGGTCCGCACCATTCAGCAAAAAAATCAACTAATACAGGGATGTTTGAGGTGATTAAATCTTCAAATCTTTCCATAATGTTCTCCTTTCGTTATTTTTATTATAATAAAAACGTTTATAAGGTGCTTTTTGTTTAAAAGTAAAGCCGGAACAGTAGACTGTTCCGGCTTTGCATATATAAGGTTGATAAACTATTATTTTTTTACAGAAGAGGGAGTATAACGTGCATTCAGTCCGTCAATGATTTCTTGTGTGATGTTGTATGCCGGATTAGCGTATAGCAAGTTGTCAAATCCTGTATTGCTGATAATCAGATCATATCCTTTGTTCTGATTATAAATTTTCAAGAATGAATTGATGGAATCACGTAACTGCAAGCTGTTCTTTTGGTTTTCAGAAGCTAGCTCGTCGCTTAGTTTCTGTTGGAGTGCCTGTAGTTCTTGTTGTTGCTTCATCAGTCTCATCTGTTCTTGTTCAGCACGTTCACGTGTAGCGAAACCATTATTTTCCAGTTTGCGTTGGAATTCTTTAGCATCAGCATCCAGCTTCTTTGCTTTTTCATTTAAAGTAGTGCGGATATTTTCTTCCTTCTGTATCATCACTTCATTTAAGTCATTCCAGAAATTGTACTTAGTCAACAGTGAATCGATTTCCACATAAGCTATTTTCATGTTTGAGGAACCTGCAACGCCGGCAGCCGGAGCAGCGGAAGAAGTTGCAGCGTTGTTGTTTTTGTCGCTACATTGTGCGAACACTAACACGATGGCTAGCGCTAGAAATCCATTCAGGATGAAATTTGTTCTTTTCATAATCTTTTTCACGTATTGTTTATTAATTATTATCCGTTTTGCTTTGCTTTTCAATTTCGGCTATGGCATTTTTATTAGGTTTGCGTGCTTCACGATCTTGTGATTGCACACAGCCTATTCCTTTTTTACGGAGTGCCTTATTACCGCTTACATGCGTGTTTGGAAACTTTCCTTTTAGAAAGATTCCGATAGACAATAATGCTATACAGATAGCAACTATTAACACAGTTATAAGGATAGTATCAAGCATTTCTATTATTTTTGTGGTGCAAAGTTAGTGTAAGGCAAGGGAAATGCCAAATTTATTGAAGCATTTCGTGTCTGCGGACTAAATTTGCATAGCAAATATAGAATTTTGCAATGATTTAGCTTTCTCTTTTTTCATTAAAAAAGAGGAAGTGTCCTATTTAAGAGAATTATTTAACCATTTTTTGCAAATTTGGAAACTGAATTTGCCTAAACGACATGATTATGAATGAAAAGAATTTAAAGCCTGCATCTGTCTTTTATTATTTTGAAGAGATATGTCAGGTACCCCGTCCCTCTAAAAGAGAGGAGAAAATAATTGCTTATTTGAAAGCCTTCGGTAGAGAACATGGTTTGGAAACCAAGACAGACGAAGTAGGCAATGTATTAATTAAAAAGCCTGCCACTCCGGGTAAGGAGAATTTGAAAACTGTGATTTTGCAGTCTCATATAGATATGGTTTGTGAAAAAAACAGTGATGTGGAGCATGATTTTCTAATTGATCCTATTGAAACAGTGGTGGACGGTGAATGGTTGAAAGCCAAAGGTACTACATTGGGGGCAGATAATGGTATCGGTGTGGCGACAGAATTAGCTATATTGGCTGCTACTGATATAGAGCATGGTCCGCTAGAGTGTCTTTTCACGGTGGATGAAGAAACTGGATTGACAGGTGCTTTTGCATTGAAGCCAGGGTTTATGACTGGTGATATTCTGATTAATTTGGACTCGGAAGATGAAGGAGAATTATTTATCGGCTGTGCCGGTGGTGCAAATACTACAGCGGAATTTACTTATCAGCCTGTTTCTGCCCCACAGGATTATTTCTATTTCCGTGTGGCGGTCAAGGGACTGACTGGTGGGCACTCCGGTGATGATATTAATAAAGGTAGAGCGAATGCCAATAAGCTGCTGAATCGTTTTCTGACCCAGTTGGCTTCTAAATATATTTTATATTTATGTGAGATTGATGGTGGAAACCTGCATAATGCCATACCTCGTGAGGCACAGGCATTATGTGCGGTACCTATGAAGGATAAGGAATCGGTTCGTGTAGATTTGAATATCTATACCGCAGAACTGGAGAATGAATATGCTGCGACAGAACCGAACTTGAGAACCGAACTCTCTTCTGAATCCCCTTGTAAGGAAGCGATAGATATGATTACTGCCGGACACCTTCTGAAAGCTGTTTACGCTGTGCACAATGGAGTGTATGCCATGAGTCAGGATATTCCGGGATTAGTAGAAACTTCGTCTAATCTTGCTTCCATCAAACAGGTAGAGGGAAACAAGATTAAAATAGTGACTAGCCAGCGCAGCTCCATTCTTTCATCACGCAAGGATATGTCCGAGATGATCCGTTCTGCTTTTCTTTTGGGAGGTGCTGAAGTAACAACTGGTGAAGGCTATCCAGGGTGGAAACCGAATACGGATTCTCCTGTTTTGAAAGTTGCGGTAGATAGCTATAAAAAACTTTTTGGTGTGGAACCTAAAGTAAAGGCAATTCATGCCGGATTGGAGTGTGGTTTGTTCCTTGAGAAATATCCGTCACTGGATATGGTTTCTTTTGGACCTACTTTGCGTGGTGTTCATTCACCTGATGAGCGTATGCTGATACCTACTGTAGATAAATTCTGGCGTCATTTGCTGGATGTATTGGTTAATATACCGACAAAATAATTTATATGAAGAAAACAATTTTATTTCTTTGTTTGTGCTACCTGGTAGGGGTGACGTATGCACAGGAACCGTTTCGGGTAATGTTCTATAATGTAGAGAATTTGTTCGATTGTCAGCACGACACGTTGAAAAATGATTATGAATTTTTGCCAGATGCTCCGAAAGGATGGACACAAGCGCGCTATCATGATAAATTGGCTAAGATAGCTAAGGTTATTATTGCCACCGGTGAGGAAAATGTTCCCGATTTGGTGGGGCTTTGTGAAGTGGAAAATGATCATTGCTTGAAAGATCTGACAGAAAACTCGCCATTACGCGAGGCAGGTTATCGTTATGTCATGACTGATTCTCCTGATGAGCGTGGTATTGACGTGGCGTTGCTTTATCAGCGTGGCACCTTTAAATTAGTAGAGAAAAACTGTATTTCTGTTCCTTATAAGGAAATAGAGCGTCGGCCTACACGTGATATACTTCATGTGACGGGGCAGGTAGCTTCCGGAGATACATTGGATGTGTTTGTGTGTCATATGCCTTCCCGTGCAGGTGGTGAGGAGAAGAGTGAACCTTACCGCCTTTTTACAGCGCAGATATTGAAGATAGCGGCAGACTCTGTTATGCATATCCGCCAGCATCCTAATGTAATGATTATGGGTGATTTTAATGATTATCCCACTAATAATTCTATTGCAAAAGTATTGGGAGCTGTGGCTCCGAAAAGTGGAGTACAGGCCAGGAAACTATATAATCTGATGGACGGGCGTAAGGAGGGAACCTATCGTTATCGAGGTGAGTGGGGCGTACTTGATCAGCTGATTGTTTCCGGTTTTTTGTTACAAGGGCATGATAGTATGCGCACTTCATATGATAAGGCACAGATTTTAAAATATCCGTTCCTGTTGGAAGAGGATGAAAAATATGGTGGTAATATTCCATCACGTACCTATTGGGGAAAGAAATATCATGGTGGTTATAGCGACCATTTACCAGTGTGTGTGGACTTTGAAATTGGAAAATAGGGAGAGAATTAGTGGTTAGTGATGAATGGATTGCGCTATTATGCCGCAGGTGTTAATCACTAACCGCCATATATTTCTATTCATGATGATAAGGACCGTTATTCAATATAGTCATCGCCCGGTATAGCTGTTCTACGAAAATAAGGCGTATCATTTGATGTGAGAAGGTCATCTTGGATAATGAGATCTTTTCTTGGGCTGCATCATATATTTTGGGTGCAAATCCGTATGGCCCCCCAATGATGAATACTAACCGTTTGTTTACAGTGTGCATTTTGCGTTCTATCCAGTTGGCAAATTCTACGGAACGGAATTCTTTTCCATGTTCATCCAATAAAACCACTACATCGCCCGGCAACAAAGCTTTCAGAATTAGTTCTCCTTCCTTCTCTTTTTGTTGCTCCATACTCAGGTTTTTGGTGTTCTTGAGTTCGGGGATGACTTCCATATCGAAAGAAATGAAGTGCTTGGTACGTTCCACATAATCATTGATAGCGGTGATATAATGTTTTTCGACAGTGCGTCCTATTACTAATAATGTAAATTTCATACGTTCTTTTCTGGTTTACTTTGCAAAAATACGGAAAATCTCTACCTTTGCCTATCAATTCATAAAAAAACGATAACATTATGGACGAATTAGTAGTAAAAGACTTAATAGACAGACTGATAGACCTGTCTTTTGCTGAAGATATAGGTGATGGGGATCATACTACCTTGTCATGTATTCCCGCAGATGCAATGGGAAAATCAAAGTTGTTGATTAAGGAAGAAGGTATTTTAGCAGGCATTGAAGTGGCTAAAGAAGTATTTCGCCGTTTTGATCCCACAATGAAGGTGGAGGTGTTCATTCAAGATGGAACTCACGTGAAACCGGGTGATGTGGCTATGGTGGTGGAAGGTAAAGTTCAGTCACTTCTTCAGACAGAACGCTTGATGCTGAATATCATGCAACGCATGAGTGGCATTGCTACTATGACCAATAAATATGTGAAGAAACTGGAAGGTACGAAAACTCGTGTACTTGATACCCGTAAGACAACTCCGGGTATGCGTATCATGGAGAAGATGGCTGTAAAGATAGGAGGAGGATGCAATCACCGTATCGGTTTGTTTGATATGATTCTGTTGAAAGACAACCATGTAGATTTCGCAGGCGGTATACACAATGCGGTGTCCCGTGCTAAAGAATATTGTAAGGCAAAGGGTAAGAACTTGAAGATTGAATTGGAAGTGCGTAACTTTGACGAATTGAATCAGGCGTTGGCAGAAGGTGTGGATCGTATTATGTTTGATAACTTTACACCTGAAGATACTCGTAAAGCTGTAGAGATAGTAGGAGGTCGTTGCGAAACCGAGTCTTCCGGTGGTATTACTTACGATACTATGTTACCCTATGCGCAGGCAGGAGTGGATTTCATTTCTTTTGGTGCGTTGACCCATTCTGTAAAAGGATTGGATATGAGCTTCAAGGCCTGTTAAGGAAATGTTTTATGATAAGAGAGAACTTCAAATTTTGGACTTCTTTTTGAAATGTGAATGACGCAAGTGGTACGAATAAAATTAAAAAGAATTCGCACATTTGCGTCATTGATATTAGTTTCTTTTACTTTCTTCTTTAAATTGGGTAGGTGTCATTCCTTTAACTTGTTTAAAGGAGGTACTGAAATGCCTCTGGTAGGAAAAGCCTACCTTGCAAGATATTTTGTTGATATTCATGTTGGTATTTGTAAGTAAACAGATTTTTCTGTGTATAGTGTTCTTGATTTTTTCAGTTTGGTCATAGCAAGACAGTCCAAATCCATGATATGATGTTATTTATCTTTTCGTCTCTTTGTTTTATCTTTGTCGTTGAATATTATAGTAATTAAGTATATGAAGAAAAAAAATGTTTTTAAATGGTGGGGAGTTGTTTTGATATTGTGTATGTGTTCTGTCCATGCTGAGGCGCAGGATTTGAAATCTATATTGACAGGAGTGGCAAAGGCAGCAATTGGTAACAAGGCTACTACGGCTCATTCTATTGTGGGGACTTGGACTTATCAGGCTCCTGAATGTCAGTTCGAGAGTGATCAGTTGCTGGCAAAGGCTGGTGGAGAGATAGCGGCCAAAGAAGTGGAAGAAAAATTGCAGACAATATATGATAAGATTGGTTTGGCTGGTATTAAGTATATTTTCAAGGAGGATGGTACTTATTCATATATATTGAAAAAACGTACGGTAAGCGGCACTTATGTTTTTGATGATGAAGCTAAGACGATTACTATGAAAAATAAGTTGGGCATACAGACGGTAGCTTATGTGACAGTGACAGGAAATAGTATGAGTCTTGTGTTTAATGCTGATAAGTTGATGTCTATTCTAAAGGTGATTACTGGAGCGGCTTCCAAAGTAAATTCCACAGCTGCCACTCTTAACAGTGTAGCTGAAGCTTATGACGGGTTGATGTTAGGATTTGAATTGAAAAAGTAGATGCTTTTTGTAAAATATGGATACAGGTGTTTTATGAAAGTTGAAAAATAGTAATTGGAAATAATGTTTAAGGATAAAACCGTTTTGACCTAGCCTTATTATTATGGTTAGGTCAAAGCGGCTTTTATTTAAAATGTATTGTTTCTGTTCATGAATGTGTGATATGTTGCATATATGTGAGAACGATTTATTCTTGTTCTTTCAGTGCTGCGAAAATCAGACCTTCCAGTTCTTCCGCCAGTTCGGGGTTGTCCTGAATCACTTGTTTGGAGGCGTCACGTCCTTGTCCCAGTTTGGTTTCGTTGTAGCTGTACCATGAACCGCTTTTCTTGATAATGCCTAAATCAGCACCTAAATCAATGATTTCACCTGCTCTTGAGATCCCTTCACCAAACATGATATCGAATTCGGCTTTACGGAAAGGAGGTGCCACTTTGTTTTTCACTACTTTTACTTTAGTCTGGTTGCCGATTACTTCTTCACCATCTTTCAGTTGAGTGGAGCGACGGATATCCAAACGTACGGAAGCATAGAATTTCAGAGCATTACCACCGGTAGTTGTTTCTGGATTACCAAACATGACACCGATTTTTTCACGCAACTGGTTGATAAAAATACAAGTTGTATTGGTCTTGCTGATGGCTGACGTAAGCTTGCGCAAAGCCTGAGACATCAAACGTGCCTGTAAACCTACTTTGTTATCACCCATATCTCCTTCAATCTCAGCTTTCGGAGTCAGTGCTGCGACAGAGTCGATAACAATGATATCAATAGCGGATGACCGTATCAGTTGCTCAGCAATTTCAAGTGCCTGTTCACCGTTATCGGGTTGTGATATCCATAAGTTATCTACATCCACTCCCAGTTTGGCCGCATAGAAACGATCGAAAGCATGCTCGGCATCAATGAAAGCGGCAATGCCGCCTGCCTTCTGAGCTTCAGCAATGGCATGGATAGCCAATGTAGTCTTACCGGATGATTCGGGACCATAAATTTCTATGATTCTACCTTTGGGATAGCCGCCTACCCCTAATGCGGCGTTCAAGGCGATAGACCCGGTAGGAATCACTTCTACTTCCTGTACGTTGTCATCACCCATTTTCATGATAGAGCCTTTACCAAAAGTTTTCTCTATCTTATCCATTGCAGCTTGCAGCGCTTTCAGTTTTTCACTATTTCCGGCACTCGGACTTGCTGAGAATGGAATTTCTTCGTTATCTTTTTTTGCCATAAATCTGTTGGTTTATAAAATTTGTTGTGCGTGCTCTTTTGTTTTCACCTCTTTGGGAGAGATGATACGTTCAATCACGCCTTCTTCGTTAATGATGAAAGTTGTACGGAATGTACCCATATATTTACGTCCGTACATACTTTTTTCTCCCCATACTCCGAATTGTTCTACCAACTTCTTGTCGGTATCGGCAATAAGAGTAAAGGGTAGCTCGTTTTTTTCAATAAATTTCTGATGCGATTTGGCATCATTCACACTGACACCGATTACTTCATAACCATGGGCGCGCAGTTCCGCATAATTATCACGCAAATTACATGCCTGGGCAGTACAACCCGATGTCATATCCTTAGGATAAAAATAGAGTACTATCTTTTTTCCTTTATAATTACTTAAACGGATTTCTTCTCCTTTTTCGTTTAAGCCTAATATTTCCGGGGCTTTATCTCCTATGTTCATTTTTTAGTGGTTAATGATTAATGGTTAGTGTGGCCCAAGTATGAATTATGGGCCATTAATCACTATTTTAAAGTTCTAGATCACCATCGAATACTTCATGCCAAGGCAAACCTTGTTTGTTCAGTTGTTCCATAAATGGATCGGGATCAAACTCTTCTACATTCCATACTCCCGGACGTTTCCACAATCCTTGCAGGAACATCATGGCTCCAATCATGGCTGGAACTCCAGTTGTATAGCTTACTCCCTGCATTCCAGTTTCTTTGTAAGCTTCTTGATGGCTACAGTTGTTGTAAACATAGTAAGTACGTTCTTTGCCATCCTTTACGCCTCGGATGCGGCATCCGATAGAAGTTTCGCCTTCATAATTTTCTCCTAGATCCTGTGGATTGGGGAGTACGGCTTTTAGGAATTGTAACGGAACAATTTTCACTCCGTTATAATCTATTTCGTCAATGCGGGCCATACCGATATTCTGGATGACACGCAGATGAGTCAGGTATTCCTGACCGAAAGTCATCCAAAAGCGAGCACGTTTGATGGTCGGGAAATTCTTAACTAATGATTCCAGCTCTTCATGATACAGCAAGTAGGAATCACGAGGACCGATATTGGGATAAGTCAGATCCTTGTGGTATTCCAATGGCTTGGTGGTCACCCATTTGCCTTCTTCATAATAACGTCCGTTCTGAGTAATTTCGCGGATATTGATTTCAGGATTAAAATTGGTAGCGAACGCTTTGTGATGGTTGCCGGCATTACAGTCCACAATATCCAAGTAGTGCATCTCGTCAAAATGATGTTTTGCTGCGTAGGCTGTATAAATACCACTTACTCCCGGGTCGAACCCACAACCCAGTATTGCTGTCAGTCCTGCGTCTTCAAAACGTTTTTTATAAGCCCACTGCCAGCTGTATTCGAAATGAGCTTCATCCTTTGGTTCATAGTTTGCTGTATCCAGATAATTCACCCCGGCTTTCAGACAAGCTTCCATGATGGTCAGATCTTGATAAGGCAGAGCTACATTGATGACGATTTCGGGTTTGAAACTATTAAACAGGGCTACCAGTTCGTCTACATTGTCCGCATCTACCTGTGCAGTCTTAATAGCTGGATTGCCGATAGCTTTTACGATTGCATCACATTTTGATTTTGTACGGCTGGCGATCATGATGTCAGTGAATACATCCGGATTCTGAGCCACTTTGTGTGCTACGACAGTACCTACACCGCCTGCACCGATAATTAATACTTTACCCATTTGCTGTTTTTTATTCTTGTTAAAATAAAATGCCCGGCAGACATTACCGTTCACAGGGCAAAGATAACAAAATATTTTGGGTATTAGTGGATACGGTCTAGTTTCTTATTGGTGAAATCTAAGGTTTTTCTTTCGTAGGACCATGTTTCATAGCCACCCGTGACTATATGAATGCGCATGGGATTACCCAATGCCATACGACATTCGTCGGTTGTCATTCCTTTTCGTACCTTACCGCGGCTTATCATGTTCCAAACTTCTTCTGTGATATTCGGATACTTGGCTCGTAAGTTACCTATGCCGAATAGATCCGTAAAATAATTGTCTGATTGTAAAATCACATCAACTACACTCGTATGGGTGAATGCAGCTTTTATCTTATAATTCTTTCCATCTATGTCTTCCAGTTCTAAAAAGACGTAAGGAGAGTTGTTTTGTGAGATTATATTTTTGATGGTGAATTGTGTATATCGGGGAAGTCTCACCGGAGTGTCTGTTTCATCCAGACATTCCGTTTCCGCTTTCAGATAGACAGGTTTTTTCCCATATTTACTCATCAGATTCTTTGATTTTTTTGTATTTGCATCACTGAAGCTAAATGAATTTGGAAAATATTTATTTTTATTTTCCATAATAAAATCACTGTCTGCCATGCCACAATTAGTCTTTGATATAGCTACCGGCTGATAGTAGGTGTTTCCTTTCTTGTCTTGGAATACGATTTTTACAGGGTATGCGCGGCTGCCCACTCCGACAGCTGTTACTGTTACTTCTTCATTTATACCAATCGGGACCTCTTTATAGCCCGATATGCTGTTGGGATCATCTATACGTACTTTATTGGTACGCATATATAGGGTTTGTCTTTCCAGCAGTTCTTTGGCTATGTCCACATCACCCAGGTAGGCAAGGGTAGGAATACCAGCTTTGGGCTTTAGGCAATATTGTTCCAGAGTGGTGTTTTTAAGTTCGTGATAATATTGTTGCCCTTCACATTCAAAGTTAAAATGTACAAAGCCCCGTTCGGTAATTTCCGAACCCAGATATTCAAAAATCTTATGTTTTAACTCTCCTGTATCCACCTCCTTGTTGGTTTCCGCCGATTTAAAAGGAGGAATAATGATGTCTTTACGTTCCGGTATCACCATGAATTTCATGCCTGGTGTCCAGTCACACAGGTTGTAATACTTGAAATGATCGTTTATAAACTGTTTTTCCAAAGATTCTGCGGAAATACTTGTTTGTTGTGAAGTAGTCGTGACTATATATCCGTTTTGTGCATAAGTGCATAGGCTACAGCTTGTTGCCCCAATTAAAATGGCTAAAAACCTTTTCATTGCTTTAAGTGTTAGTATATATAAATTGAAACAAAGGTATAAAATTTTTGTGTATAATTGCTATAGTGAAAAATAAAATGGTTAGTTTTGCACACTAAACTAACAGATTTAACAAAAAAATAATATGAAAAAACTAGTATTGAAAATGATGGTTGTTTGTGCCGGAGCATTGATTGTATCTTGTGGTAGTGGAAAGAATATGTTGTCTGTTTCTTCTCTGGATGGGGAATGGAATATTACAGAGGTGGATGGACAGAAGATATCTACAGAGAGAATGCCTTTCATTGGTTTTGATGTAGCTCAGAAACGTATTTATGGCAATAGCGGATGTAACCGTATGATGGGAAGTTTTGAAGCCGACTCTCTGAAGCCAGGTACATTGAAGTTTGGACAGATAGGAAGTACCCGCATGATGTGCCCTGATATGAAGACTGAGCAGATGGTATTGGGTGCATTGGATAAAGTGACTTCTTTCCAGACGGTTTCTGACAAGCCCGACGTGATAACTCTATGTAATCAAGATGGTCAGCCGTTGATGACTTTGGAAAAGAAGGCGGCTCCGGAAGTGTCACTGTCTGATCTTTCAGGAGAATGGGTTATTGAATTGGTGAATGGAAAGAAAATTGTAGGTACGGCTGAGGTAACCCCTTTTATCGGTTTTAATTTGGATGAAAGCCGCATTTACGGTAATGTGGGCTGTAACACCATAAATGGTGCGTTAACGCAGGAAGATGGAAAACCCAATTCTTTGAGATTTGACAATGTTGCTACTACCATGATGATGTGTCCTGATATGGAAACTGAAACTATCGTGCTGAATGCTTTGAATGAAACAAAAAGTTTCAGCATGAAAGATGATAAAGTATATTTGTTAGGTGAAAATGGAAATGAATTGTTGGTGTTGAAGAAACAATAATCCATCTACATTCGAATTGATATGGGTCGGCCTGTTTTCTCATAAACGAGAAAACAGGCCGATTGCATTTATGGCATTATGCTAGGATGCTGACAGGTTTTTTATTTGGTGGAGTTCTGACATTCTTGCCTTATATGAATCCATTTAAAAGTATCATATAGCAAATAAATCAGTCATTTTGTCAGCCTTTGTCACATTCTTATTTTTGGCATACCGTTTGTTTTATGAAGGGCGTGCGGTTGGTGCACCAAAGAAAAAAGAAGTCCTCCGTGAACCATTCGCCAAGAAATCAGTTTAATTGAAAACAAATAAATAAAGATATATAATTATGGGAAAGATTATTGGTATTGACTTAGGAACCACAAATTCATGTGTTTCAGTATTTGAAGGTAATGAACCGGTAGTAATCGCAAACAGCGAAGGTAAACGTACCACTCCGTCTATCGTTGCATTTGTTGACGGTGGTGAACGTAAAGTAGGTGATCCTGCAAAACGTCAGGCAATCACTAATCCGCAACGTACTATTTTCTCTATCAAGCGTTTCATGGGTGAAACTTGGGATCAGGTACAGAAGGAAACTGCTCGTGTTCCTTATAAAGTAGTGAAAGGTGACAATAATACTCCGCGTGTAGATATTGACGGACGTCTTTATACTCCGCAGGAAATTTCAGCTATGATTCTGCAGAAGATGAAGAAAACTGCTGAGGATTATCTGGGACAAGAAGTTACAGAAGCCGTTATCACCGTTCCGGCATACTTCTCGGACTCACAACGTCAGGCTACTAAAGAAGCTGGTCAGATTGCAGGTCTGGAAGTGAAACGTATTGTGAACGAACCGACAGCTGCTGCTTTAGCTTATGGTTTGGATAAGGCTCACAAAGATATGAAGATTGCTGTATTCGACCTTGGTGGTGGTACATTCGATATCTCTATCCTTGAGTTTGGTGGTGGTGTATTCGAAGTACTTTCTACTAACGGTGATACTCACTTGGGTGGTGATGACTTCGACCAGGTAATCATTGACTGGTTGGTACAGGAATTCAAGAATGACGAAGGTGCCGATTTGACAAAAGATCCGATGGCTATGCAACGTCTGAAAGAAGCTGCTGAAAAAGCTAAGATTGAATTGTCTTCTTCTACTTCAACAGAAATCAACCTGCCATACATCATGCCCGTAGACGGTATGCCTAAGCACTTGGTTAAGACTTTGACACGTGCTAAATTTGAAGCTTTAGCTCACAATTTGATTCAGGCTTGTCTTGAACCTTGCAAAAAGGCTATGAGCGATGCAGGCTTGAGCAACTCTGATATCGATGAGGTAATCCTTGTTGGTGGTTCTTCACGTATTCCGGCTGTTCAGGAATTGGTAGAAAAATTCTTCGGTAAGACTCCTTCCAAGGGTGTTAATCCTGACGAAGTGGTTGCTGTAGGTGCTGCCGTTCAGGGTGCTGTTTTGACAGATGAAATCAAAGGTGTGGTATTGCTGGATGTTACTCCGTTGTCAATGGGTATCGAAACATTAGGTGGTGTAATGACTAAGTTGATTGATGCAAACACTACTATCCCGGCCCGCAAGAGTGAGACCTTCTCTACAGCTGCTGATAACCAGACTGAAGTGACTATCCACGTACTTCAAGGTGAACGTCCGATGGCTGCACAAAACAAGTCAATCGGTCAGTTCAATTTGACTGGTATTGCTCCGGCTCGTCGTGGTGTTCCTCAGATTGAGGTGACATTCGATATCGATGCCAACGGTATCTTGAAAGTATCTGCCAAGGATAAAGCTACCGGTAAGGAACAAGCTATCCGTATCGAAGCCTCCTCTGGTTTGAGTAAGGAAGAAATCGAAAAGATGAAAGCCGAAGCTGAAGCTAATGCAGAAGCAGACAAGAAGGAACGTGAAAAGATTGACAAATTGAATCAAGCTGATTCCATGATTTTCTCTACTGAAAATCAGTTGAAGGAATTAGGCGATAAGTTGCCGGCTGATAAGAAAGCTCCGATTGAAGCTGCTCTTCAGAAACTGAAAGATGCTCATAAAGCACAGGATTTGGCTGCTATTGATACTGCCATGGCTGAACTGAATACAGCATTCCAGGCTGCCAGCGCTGAAATGTATGCTCAGAGTGGTGCACAAGGTGGCGCTCAGGCTGGTCCGGATGCAGGACAACAGGCTAATCAAGGTTCTTCTTCTAATAACAAAGAAGATATTCAAGATGCGGATTTTGAAGAAGTCCACTAATATCTATAAATAAGTAGTATATAAAATAAAAAGCGGTAAATCGATGATTTACCGCTTTTTATTTTGTGTTTTTCCTCTGTTTATTATGTTATATTTATATATGTTTGCATTATATTTGTCACGCGCTTTAGTATGTGAAAATATGATTTTTAATTAACATCTTCATATATATATATATTGAATTCTAATACTCACTTTGTTGTCTTTCTGGGTAATATTGAATAATCTATCTCTGCACGAATTGTATCTTTACTTGCGTTTTTTACAATAAATATGATTGACTGGTAGATGCTTGTCCGGTTTTATTATTCATCCCTTAATTCCAAAGGGGTACAATAATAAGTAGCGAAAATAAAGTAAGAGTCACAGATTTCATGGCTCTTACTTTATTTATTCTATTCTTCTTCCAGATTGAGCCCTAATTGCATTGCCGATTCCTTTACTACTTTGTAAATTTGTGCCGATTCATCTAATGGATTTAAACTTGTGGTTTTAGCCTTAAAAGAGATTTCTATTTCCAAACCATTATTTTTGAGAGGAACAACAAAGCTGGAGAATAAATCGGTCCAACGCTCAACTGGTACTTTTCCAGAGACTTTAATGGATTTAAATTTCCGTAACTCGTCTACAGGTTGGGAGGGGGGGGTATGCTCCGATTTTTCTCCTGTGGGTGAATTCCAAGCACTTGACTGTTCATCGGTAGAACTTTCTTCAG
>ENA-OWOU01000670-OWOU01000670.1-gut-metagenome-genome-assembly--contig:-NODE-670-length-19226-cov-4.364928_pt1 | contig 19226 bp, 20 predicted proteins | sample MGYA00248248_ERZ651801 | MGnify/ENA primary metagenome ERZ651801 (study PRJEB26908, sample SAMEA4031710) | gut metagenome | biome: gut; feature: normal infant; material: stool | place: China | collected 2015... | reverse complement strand
CCTGCGGAGTAAAAACTGATAATTCTTCCGCTGTTCGCTGACATCTGCATCCTCAAAAGAATAATGCCGCTTCTGCAGTAACTCTGCAATCTTCTTCTGATCATCCGAAACATACTCTTCTTCTAATGCTGCATCAACCAGATCTCTTCCAATCCCTTTTGCCATCAGTTCCATCTTAAGTTTTTGTCTACTTTTCATCTCCTGATGATAACGGATGTAGGTAGAAGCATAACGAAAATCGTCGATATAATGATAACTTTTTACATAGGCAATTGCGGATTCAATACAACTTTCCGGATATCCGTTCTGTTTCAGTTTGTCATAAAGCTGACGCTCTGTCCGGTCCTGCTTTTCCAACAGATGCATTGCCCTCTTGATTGCACGCTTTCCAAGGATTTCATTCAGAATCTTATCATAGACAGCCTCTGTGACAACACAGCCCTCCTCTATCCCAAGCTTTCGAATCTCTCCTTTATAAAGAACAACTTCTGTCCCATCATCAAACCGGATTCTTGCTTTTCCCTTCTCAAGAGGTACGACCGACATGACCTGAAGACTCATTTTTATTCCTCATCCTCTAATACTTCTGGCTCTCCCTCAGCATCCGTCTCTTCTGCAGTACCATCTAACTGGAATTTTTCTCTGACTTTTGCCTCAACCTCTTCACATACGAGTGGATTCTCTCTCAGATAAGTTTTCGCATTCTCACGTCCCTGACCAATCTTATCTCCGTTATAGGCATACCATGCACCGGACTTCACAATAATGCCACAGTCTGCAGCAAGGTCTAAAATATCTCCCTCTTTGGAAATTCCCTTACCAAACATAATGTCAAACTCAGCCTCTTTGAATGGAGGTGCCACTTTATTCTTTACGATCTTCACACGGGTACGGTTACCGACAACCTCTCCTGCCTGTTTCAGAGATTCAATTCTACGGACATCCATACGCACAGATGAGTAGAATTTCAATGCACGTCCGCCGGTTGTTGTTTCTGGATTACCGAACATCACACCAACTTTTTCACGCAGCTGGTTAATAAAAATAACAATACAGTTCGACTTGCTGATGACTGCAGTTAATTTACGGAGAGCCTGGCTCATAAGTCTTGCCTGAAGTCCCACATGGGAATCTCCCATATCTCCATCAATCTCTGCTTTCGGAACAAGTGCTGCAACAGAGTCAACGATCACGATATCCACTGCCCCGGAGCGAACCATCGTCTCTGTGATCTCAAGCGCCTGCTCTCCACAGTCCGGCTGTGAAATATACAACTCATCAATATTCACACCGATATTCTTGGCATAAGCCGGATCAAGTGCATGCTCCGCATCAATAAATCCTGCGATTCCGCCCCTTTTCTGTACCTCGGCAACCGCATGCAGGGCAACCGTTGTCTTACCACTGGATTCCGGACCATAGATTTCAATAATTCTTCCCTTTGGAAGTCCTCCAAGACCAAGTGCAATATCAAGACTCAAAGATCCAGTTGGAATTGTCTCAACATTCATATGTGCTGAATTATCACCCAGCTTCATAATAGATCCCTTACCATACTGTTTCTCAATCTGTGAAATTGCAGCATCTAACGCTTTTAATTTATCTTCTCTTGCCATTTTCTTTCCTCCAATACGAACTTATGTTCGTTTTCTTGCTCTTATAGTATTATACTTTGCCCTAAATGTCAACTACGAACATGAAACAATTCTGTCCCTGTTCATCCTTTTAAGATAGTTTTCCCCCCTATTTAAACCATCACTTTCTATTTTTTGCCGGGATTTCATGCCGATCTGGCTGAAATAATTACTCTTGTAACATTTTATTTGATAAAAAAAGATTCTGCTATCTGCAAGATTGACTGTAACTGATAGATAGAAATTTGTCAAGGTGTTTTACAAAACACCCTGAAGCATTTCACGGATCGCATCTTTGCCCTGCACGCCGATTGCTTTTCCCTGAAACAGACCATAATGCATCACAACCAATGTCGGGATACTCATGATCTGATAATTCAGTGCCAGAGAAGCCTCTTCGTCCACATTCACCTTACCGAATTTTACTTTTCCATCCAACTCTGCGGCAAGCTCTTCTATAACCGTAGACTGCATTTTACATGGTTCACACCATTCTGCCCAGAAGTCAAGCACAACCGGGATCTTACATCCCAATACTTCTGCCTCAAAATTATCCTTTGTAATCGTTACAACTGCCATCTTTCTCTCCTTGTTTTTAATAGTTATCAGACAATTCGAAACTCATAAAAACCTAAATTGAATTGTGAAAAATTGACAAAAGACATGAAAGACACTGGGTGAGCCAAAATCGAACAAGTTCGATTGGTACTTAGAAGGCTGGTACAACGGTAAGTTGTGCCTGGCTTCTTAGTACCGCTGCGAGCGACACGTAGCGAGAGCGTGTCTTGAATGTTTTTGTTAATTTTGAACAATTTAAAGAAGATTATGAAGAGTTTCGCAGCTATCTGATAACAGTGAATCTACTCCCGTCCGAACTCTGACAATACAAGTCCTTCATTTCGGTCAAGTACCATGCCGACACTCCATGAATTGACAAACAGTAATAATGGACGTCCCTTGAGATCCTGGATCTTCTTCATGTCGGAGGTTCCAACGATCTTATCCATATTGATATCCTCATTTTCGATCCAACGGATATGCTCATACGGAAGGTTGTCCATACGGATCTCAACGTTATATTCATTCTCCAGACGATATTTTAAAACGTCAAACTGAAGCACACCGACAACGCCGACGATGACTTCCTCCATACCCATGTTATATTCCTGGAAAATCTGGATTGCACCTTCCTGTGCGATCTGCTGCATTCCCTTCATGAACTGCTTACGCTTCATGGTATCCACCTGACGCACTCGCGCAAAATGTTCCGGTGCAAAGGTTGGGATTCCCTCAAACTTGAAAGGTTTTGCTGTTGTCAGGGTATCACCGATGGAGAAAATACCCGGATCAAACACACCAATGATATCTCCGGCATAAGCCTCATCCACGATGTGGCGCTCCTGCGCCATCATCTGCTGTGGCTGGGAAAGCTTGATCTTTTTATTGCCACCCTGTACGTGGGTAACTTCCATGCCCGCCTCAAATTTTCCGGAACAGATACGCATAAACGCGATACGGTCACGGTGCGCTTTGTTCATATTCGCCTGAATCTTGAACACAAACGCAGAGAAATCTTCCTGAAACGGATCGATCTCCCCGATATCTGCTTTTCTCGGAAGCGGAGAGTACGTCATTTTCAAAAAGTGCTGTAAAAATGTCTCCACACCAAAGTTTGTTAACGCGGAACCAAAAAATACAGGGGACAACTCACCTTTTGACACCAGATCCATATCAAACTCTGCACTTGCTCCGTCAAGCAGCTCGATTTCCTCTAACAGCTTTTCTTTTGCTGCCTCACCGATTTCATCTACAAGCGCCGGATCATCAATGTGAATGTGTCTCTCCGTTCCCTCTTTTGTTCCTTTTAACGTATCAGAGAACGTCATAACCTCTTTTGTATTGCGGTCATAAACACCTTTAAATCCTTTTCCGGAACCGATCGGCCAGTTGATCGGGCAGGTTGCGATCCCAAGCTCTTTCTCGATCTCATCCAACAGATCAAACGTGTCGTTCGCATCGCGGTCCATTTTGTTGATAAACGTAAAAATAGGGATATGGCGCATCACACAGACCTTAAACAGTTTTCTTGTCTGCGCCTCAACACCCTTTGATCCGTCAATGACCATGACGGCGGAATCTGCTGCCATCAAAGTACGGTAGGTATCCTCCGAGAAATCCTGATGTCCCGGCGTATCCAGAATATTGATACAGTAACCGCCATAATTAAACTGCAATACAGAGGAAGTGACGGAAATACCTCTCTCCTTCTCAATCTCCATCCAGTCGGAAACCGCATGGCGGGCAGTTGCCTTTCCCTTTACAGATCCGGCAAGATTGATCGCACCTCCGTAAAGCAGGAACTTCTCTGTCAATGTCGTCTTACCTGCATCCGGGTGGGAAATGATCGCAAAGGTACGTCTTTTTTCTATTTCTTTTCTTAAATCAGCCAAAATATATCCTCCAAATATAAAAAGCACAGCGGTTCTCAAAAAGAACCTGTAATGTGTAAATAAAGTCCCAAGAGACCGCTGTCATGTCTCATTGTAACACCGCACAGCCTGCTTTGCAGACTGCCGCCTTATAAGGATATAACGATAGCCAAAGAAAATCAAGGAAAATCTGATATTATTCCGTGTCCACCTCGCCTACTACAATTGGCGTAATGATCACATTTTCCGCGGAAACATTTGTTTTGCGTTTCACAATATCCTCCACCTGTGCGCGCTTTGCATCCGTCACTTCTCCCATATTTAAGACAACATCACAGCTGTCCTCGGTGATGCTTACCACCACATCTGTGAATCCTTTTGCCTCCAAAAGCATTTCTGCCGCATTTTCGCGCTCTGCGATATCCGTCATTGCGATCATTTTATTGATTGCATCCTGTTTTAACTCATCGGAAATCGCATTATTATTTACGATCTCCAACAATGTCTCCTTGTTTTTTGAGCGGATCTGTTCACGGTTTAATTTCATTTCCGAAGCATAGTCGATATTGGCAACGGTCGTACTGGTGAGCACCGCCTCTCCCGGATTGACGACTTTCTCTGCCCCTGCTGTTCCATCTGCCACTGTCTGCCCTGTTCCTTCCGCTGCAGGTTCTCCCTCCGTGCCCGCCGCTGTCTCTGCGCTTCCATCCGTTACTGCCGCTGTCTCCGTCCCGTCCGGTTCCTCCGCCGTAAAAATCTCATTCTGCAAAACATCTTCATCCGAAATGTCGTAATCCTCTTCCAGTTCCCCTGCACTCACCTCTGCGTTTGCCGCCTCCGCCGCTGTCTGAAGTTTTCCGTCATCCATATTGTTATTCATGTAACTGAAATACCCTGCAACAGCGATCATAAGCGCCAGTGCCGTGATCACCAGCTGATTTTTTCGAAATATTTTCTTCATGTGATTCCTCCTTATTTACCCTCTGGAACTACTCATCTTCACTACTTTTATTTTATGTGCTTCCACCCGGAATAATGCCATTACTGTATCGGAAATATCAGAAATCACCCTGGGATCATCCCCGCCCTCTGCCACCACCAGAACGCCCTCTACTTTGGGAAGCACTTCTTTTGTCACATAAGGCTGCTTTTCACTGCCGTTTTCCACATACACCGTTGTCTCCTCCGTCTCCTGCTCCGTCGTTGTACGGGTTCCTCCACCTGCATCACTTTCCTCGATACGGTTCGTCTGTTCTTTCTGATCTTTTTCCACGATCGTTTCACCGGAGTCCGACAGTGTGATCATCACCTCTGTCTCTCCTACCCCCTCCATCTGCCCAAGCACATGCTTCAGCCTCTTTTCCATCGCAGCCGCATATACATTCTGGCTGCCCTGCGTGCTCCCGGAATCCAGAACCGTTGCAGCTGTCTCCTGCCCCGCCGTACTTTCACTCTCTGACTGCTTTGGTGATAACGGCATTGCAATGATCAGGATCAGCACACCTGTAAGTGCAATTGCGATCCAGTCACTTTTTTTGAGCTGCCGCAGTCTATTCATACAGGATATCCAACTGTTCTTCCGATAATTGATAATAACTCACCAGCTTTTCTTTTAATTTTCTATATGCGCCATCCTCAGAAGCCTGTTTTTTCTGTCCATCCTCCAGCACGACTTTTCCGATCACAATCCCTTCCTTTACCGGATTAGTCAGCGTCATGCGGATACATTTGATCTCATAATTTTCTGTCATCTCCACTGCGATCTCCTTCACTGCAAAATTTTCATCCTGTGCCATCTGTGTAACATCAAGCGCAATGGCATCCTCGTACTTTTTCACATAGTGATCATTGTCCAGATAAGTGATTTTTTCTGCATCTGACTGGACCTCCTCCATCTTCTGTAAAAAAGACTGATATTCAATTTTTTCCAGAAAAGCGTCACTCTCTCCCATCCAGCCCAAAACCGGATAGAGCAGTCCAAAGACCAGGATCATCTGCGAAAAAAAACGGATATACTTCTGCATGCCCGCCTTCGGAACCATCTCAAGCAGTATCGTGAGCACAAGGAAAAGAATGACATAGCTTTTCAGATAACTAAAAATCCCGTTCATCGGCTCCTTCCTATTATCCTCAATAAATAAATCCCGACGCTGCCGCCGTCAGTGCGATCGTCACAAAAAACAACAGCACACTGTACCCCAGCAGTTTTACATAGAGCATACCTCCGTTTGCCAGACCTTTTAAGCAGCCGGAGATCCGCTTATCCGACACGGGCTCAGTCACTGCCGCTGCCAGTTTGTAAAAGAATGCAAGGCACAGCGCCTTGAGCAGGGGAACAAGACTGATCAGGACAAGCACCACAAGTCCCGCTGTCCCCACACAGCTTTTCATGACGATCCCTGCGCCAAGGAGCAGCTCGGTCACGCTGCCCACCGCATTTCCAAGCCCCGGGATCACAGAAGCCGTTTTTGCAAAAATCCCATGCCCCATCCGGTCTTTTGCCGGACCGATCAGGTTCTGTACTACATTCAGCCCCAATACGAGCACTCCTGCGATTTTTATCCCCCAGTTGATCACCTCAGAAAACAGTTCCGTCAGATTTGAAAAGCGCTCCTCCGGCACAAAATGACCGAACATTTCCAACAGCACATAAATATGGATCAGAGGCATCAGCAGATTTAAAAACAGCCACTCCACCAGATAGATCACCAGAAATGCGGTCTGGTAAAATCCCGCAGCACTGCTCACATTTGAGGCAAACATCATGCTGAGACAAAACGTCGGCACCAAGACTTTCATAAATTCCACACAGTTTTCCAGCGACTTCGACACGACCTCCTGAAAGAGAAGAAATGTCTGCAAAAGCATGACTGCCATGACACAATACACCAGCAGAAAACATAGTTCCGAGATATACGACGCATGAAATGCACCCGCAAAGTTTTTCAGAACCGAAAAACAGAACGCCAGCAGTACAATTTCCAAAAGCATCTTCCGGTTAGCTGCTATCTCCCCAACGAGTGATGTTTTTATCGCAGAAAACACATGTTCTCCCCACGCTGTGCTCACCCCATCCTGCATCAATTCTTCCACCAGACCGGAAAAAGAAACCTGCTCCACGCCATAGTTTTCTAAAAATGTATCCAATTTTCCATAGTCCATCTCATCCGCAAGCCCATCCAGATAACTATCTGTCTCTTCTGCATGGACCTTCACCGGGCAAAAGAGCCCTGCGAGCATCAGAAACAGAAGAACTCTCCACCGCCATCCCACTTTTCTCATAAAAGGCTTCCTACCGTATCAATAAATGCCATCAGTACCGGGAGACTCACCACAAGGATCGACATTTTTGCAAAATTTTCAATCTGCCCTGCAATCGCACCATAACCGGAGTCTCTGCACACATTTACTGCAAATTCTGCTGCGTAGGTAATGCCCACCATTTTGATCACCAGACCAATATAAGCACTGTCAATGGCGATCATCCCCTCTAACTTCTCCACAAATTCCAGCACGATCTGAACCTTTGTGATAATATAAATAAAAATGCAGATACAGACTGCCATGCTTAAAAACATACTGTATTCCTGCTTCTCTTTGCGCAGCGGAATTGCCATCAAAACCGCTGCGACACCTAAAATCCCCACTTTTATGATATCCATGTCTTTTTCACTCCCTGCCAGATTGTAACTGCTATATGATCTATAACGTAAAAAGCGACTGCATCGTCTCAAACAGTTCGTAGATATAAGGCACGATCCAGAACAGCACGATGATAAGTCCCGCCAGACTGGTCAAAAAAGCATGTTCTTCCCGTCCGCTGTGTTTTAACACCTGACTCAACACGGTCACTAAAATCCCAACCGCAGCAATTTTAAAAATCAAATTTACACTCATAAAGTTCCTGCCTTTCCACAGCTTTCGGAGCTTTTACAAAAACAGAAGAATGATGATCAGCCCACACATCACACTGACGGTCTGATACACTTTCTGTTTTTCCTTTTGTTCTCCCCTCACCTGATCGATCACATAATCCAGACGTTCCAGATAATGTTCGAGGCTTTTTTCATTTTCTCCCATGCTTTTTCCGAAAAAGGCGCATCCTGCCCCTGCAAAGATTTCTTTTTCCTCCAAAGAGAGCCCCAGCCTTTTCTGCCACGCTTCGATCCGCTCCTGCCAGAGTTCCTGTCCGCATCCTCTTTCCTTCTTCTGTAATTCCTCTCCCATCTCCCGGCAGATCTCATTTAGATATGGATTTCTGCTATGTATCGAATGTTCCAGCACAACCTCTATGGAATCCATCGTATACGCTGTTTCATTTGCAATGTCTAAGAGCAGTTTCCGTATGTCATAAAGCAGCCGCAGATGATTTCTCAGATCCATTTGGATTTGAAATCCAAAACCAACGCTTGCCAGAAGAATCAACATACTTCCCAGCACTTTTAACATGTGATCCGCTCCATATGCTCGTCATAAACCTGCATTTTTCTCCTCCCGTTGGTCTCTTTTTCCAGAAAAATGAACCGCTGAAAAAGTCTTCGCTCCATCCACCGTTTCAGATACGGTTTTTCCGACAGTTCTTTCATATTCCCTGCATGGATCGTGCCAAGCACTCTGCTCCCACAGTTTAATGCCTGCTCTACCGCATAAAAATCTGACTCGGCTCCAAGTTCATCCACCGCAATGATCTGCGGTGACATGGAACGGATCAGAAGCTGCATTCCCTCTGCCTTTCCACAGCCGTCCATCACATCGGTTCTCGGTCCCATGTCATTCTGTGGCACACCGTGAAAACTTGCCGCAATCTCCGAGCGTTCATCCACCACACACACCTTCAGCCTGATCCCATATGCCTCCCCATTCGACAACGCACGGATGGAATCCCGCAAAAGTGTTGTTTTCCCGGCTCCCGGCATCGACAGGATCAACGTGTTATAAATGCTGTTCTTCTGCCGGATCAGCGGCAATATTTTCTTTGCGCATCCACACTTTTCGTGGGCAATCCGGATATTTAAGAACGTGATTGGACTGATCCCTGCAATTTTTCCATCCACCAGAACGGTCTGCCCTGCCACGCCAACCCGGTGTCCTCCCTCGATCGTGATATACCCCTGCTTAATCTCCTCTTTGTAGGCATACAGCGAATAATTGCTGATATAATTTAACATTTCCCGCAGATCAGCCTCGCTCGCATGGTACAGATCTTTTTCCCATCTTCTGTAGTCCTTTTCGCTACAGAACATTTGTTCTTTTTCTTTGCCGATCAGATAACAGTTATCGCTTCCATAGCAAAACTCGATTGGTTGTCCGACTCTCACCCGGATCTCCTCCAACCCGCTCTGCCATGTATCGTCCTGAAAAAATGTTCTCATATGTACCGGAAACAACAATCTTATTTCACACAAGGCGGCACCTCACTTTCTGTTCCATCCTCACGGAATTCTTTTTTAAGAAAAAAAAAGCCATGGGAGTTTGTTTTCTCCCATGACTAATTCTATGACTTGTCTTTCTTTTTATGACTGTTATTCTATTCTTTTCTTACATTCTCTCCGGTGCAGAAAATCCTAATACATCGATACAGGTCTCAAGAACGGACTTTGTAAGCTCTAACAGACGGATGTATGATTTCTGGACTGTCTCATTCTCCTCGGACATGATCTTGGTTCCATGATAGAAACTGTTGAATGCATTGGCGAGGTCATAAATATAGGAACAGATCTTATGAGGTGCTGTCTCCTCAAAAGCGCTCTCCATCACTGCATTGAACTTGGAGAGCTCTAACATTAAATCTTTCTCGCTCTTAGAGTGCGCCGCCTCGATGACTGCACCGCTGTCATCTTTTCCAAGACCGTGATATTTGTTTAAGATCGATTTGATACGGACGATCGTATACAGGATGTATGGGCCTGTATTTCCCTCAAAAGAAGTAAAGCGGTCAATATCAAAGATGTAATCTTTGCTTGCCTGATTGCTCAGATCACCGTATTTGATCGCTGCAAGTGCGACCATTTTTGCAGTGTTCTCCGCTTCCTCTGTGCTGATCCCAAGGTTCTCCTTTGTCTTCTGGTTCTCCTGGATCTTTGCAAGCATCTCCTCATTAATACCAGAGATCAGATGCTCTAAACGCATCACACCGCCATCGCGGGTCTTAAATGGTCTTCCGTCCTTGCCATTCATCGTACCAAAACCTAAAAACTTCAGTTCTGTTTCCGGTTTTACGATACCTGTTTTTCTTGCGCAGCGGAATACCTGTGTGAAATATAACTCCTGACGCTTGTCTACCACGTAAATAATCTCGTCCGGGTTATAGTCTTTCATTCTCCATACCATAGTTGCAAGGTCTGTTGTATTGTAAAGGGAAGCTCCGTCTGATTTTAAGATCATACATGGAGGAATCTCTTTCGTGTCGGTATCCTCTTTGACATCCACGACAAGAGCGCCGTCGCTGATGTATGCAAAGCCATCGTCCTTCATCTTCTGAACCATATCCGGAATATATGGCTGTGCATCAGACTCGCCCTTCCACAGTTCAAAGGAAACATTTAAGTTTGCATAGTTTCTCTTTAAGTCTGTCACGGACACATTTAAAATATGTTTTAAAAGTGCCTGATAACCGCGTTTTCCGTGCTGCAGTTCAAAAGTCGCCTGCATGGCCGCTTCCTTATACGCCTCATCCTCTTTGGATTTCTTGCTGGCAGTCGGATAAATCTCCTCTAACTCAGAGATTGTAAATGGTGCCTCCTCCGGATACTCTCCGGTGTATGTGTCATTAAAATAAACCAGTTCCGGTCTTCTTTGCTTTAACTCTGTGATGATCAGTCCCATCTGAAGTCCCCAGTCACCCAGATGCACATCACCGATCACATTGTGTCCCATAAATTTGCCAATACGTTTCACGCTCTCACCGATGATCGCAGAACGCAGATGTCCTACATGGAGAGGTTTTGCAACGTTTGGTCCGCCATAGTCGATCATAATGGTCTTTGGTGCTTCTGTCTTTTCACATCCAAAACGTCCCTCATCTTCCTGCATTTTTGCAACATAATCTGCAAGGTATGCCTCATCAATTTTCAGATTGAGGAAGCCCGGTTTTACAGATTCTGCCATCGCAAAAATCGGGTTTGCAGCAAGTTTTTCCACCACTTCGTCTGCGATCATAAATGGGGCTTTTTTGTATTCCTTGGCGGCTGCCATGGCGCCGTTACACTGGTATTCACAAAGATCAGGTCTGTTTGATAAAGTAACCTTTGCATATTTTGCATCATATCCGCATTCTGTAAATGCTTTTGTCACTTCATCTGTGATCAAATCCAAGATTTTCTTCATAACTTTTTCCTTTCGTTCTCTCTTATAGATACTGCTAACTATATAGTTTACTTGCGTTTTCAGAAATCGTCAATATTTTCTTAAAAATTATTAAAATGCCATGAGAAAGAGAGTTTTATCTCTTTGACATGGCATTTTTATAACCTTCACCTTTATTCATTCTTAAAAATAACATTTCTCATTTTTGCCAATGCATTCAATAAGATAGAGCCAAGAATACAGCAGCAGATCACTTCTCCCGCGCCGACGGTCAGCATGTAAAAAGGAATTGCGACATCATGTCCACCAACTTCCATCGCAAGTCCGTATCCATAACGCAATACAAATGGAATGATCACCATATTTGCGATCACCGGAGGAAGCGTGCACAAAAACTTATGTTTCCGCAGTAAATATGTTCCGACTGCACCGAGTAATGTTGCAAGGCTTCCGAACACGACATCATAAACCGCTGCCCCTGTCAGCAGATTGCTCAACAGACACCCGATCGCCAGTCCCGGAATCGCTGCCGGTGTAAAAAATGGTAAAATGGTAAGTGCTTCGGAAATTCGTACCTGAATGGCACCGGAAGCTAAGTTAAATGCACTGATAAAAATAGTCAGCACAACGTAGATCGCTGCGATCACTGCAGCCTGGGTAAGAAATAATACCTTTTTGTTTCTCATATGTTTTTCTCCTTTAGTTTTGTTTTTCGTCAGGAAGGTTCCGAACTGACGTTTGTTTTTGCAGAATTGTACCTCTGCATGAAAAAATCGTTGTGTTCCTCACACAACGATTTATAAACTATCATATTCTGCCTGCAATTGCAAGACTTTTTTATAATGGTTTCCATATGTTCCCATATTCCCTGCTGCTGTGCGGTATTCATAACACCAAGAAATTTTCCAATTTAAGCCAAAAAATTTTCCGCCAGCGTAATACTTCCGATATAAACCACAGGTCCTGTCATAAACACGCGGTCGTCCTCTGCAAATTCCACAAGCAGATCTCCGCCCTGCATATGAACCTGCACACGGTTTCCCACCAGTCCGAGTTTATGTGCTGCAGATGCCGCCGCACAGGCTCCCGTGCCTGACGCATATGTGTACCCGGCTCCCCGCTCATAGATTTCAATCTGAATATTTTCCCGGTCAACTACATGACAGAGCTGCATATTGATCCGGTTTGGAAAATATTTTGAATTTTCCACATATGGTCCCAAATGCAGCGCTTTCTTCTTGCTGATTTCTTCCATCATCACGACACAGTTTGGGTTTCCCATGGACACGCAGGTGATATTGTAAAAATTATCACAGAAGAAAACGGATTCATTGATCATATCTCCCTCAAATCCTACTGCATGGATACTGTCTGCTCCAAATGCGGCATATCCCATATCGACTTTCATGCGCGATGCATCCTCATCTAAAAACTCCACCTGTACCGGTCCTGCCTTTGTCCAAAGCTCATAGCACTTTTCTTTCACATATCCGGCATCTTTCAGATACTTTGAAAAAATCCGGATGCCGTTGCCGCTTCTCTCAGCTTCACTTCCATCCGGATTAAAAATACGTACTTTTATTTTTTCATTCTCCAACACAGGACCAGATAAAATACCATCTGCTCCCACTCCGGTATTGCGCCTGCACAACAGCTGTATCTGCCGTTCCTGTAATAATTCACGGTTCTGATTCGGATCATAGATCAGATAATCATTCCCAAGACCGTGATACTTTTTTAATGTAACCAAAACGATCCCACCATCGCCTGTTCTTACTATTACATTATGTGACAGACTGCAAAATGTGCATCTGCCACGCTGCCCTGCCAAAACAGCTTCAGGATTCCTGTCCCTCATGCTGCTCATGTTCGATGAGGTTCTGTAATCTGTCATCTTTCTCATGCAGAATCTGTTGTATTTTTGTCTGTGACACTTCATCGATTGCCTCGATCTCCGCCTGTTTTAACTCTGACTCTTCGTCATAGACATGATTTTGCTGTGGATATATGCCGGCGGCATGTTCCCGCTCTTTTTCTTCCTCTTCGCCACCAATTGCTTCCGGGGAACCATAGGAAACATTCCAGTATTTTATGATACTTCTTTTCATTTTTTCCTGTCTGTTCTTCTCATCGATCAAATCTTTCATATATGCACCAGCTTCTTGTTATATTCTTCGTATCCCATTTGATTCTGCTTTTTTTAAGCAATCCGTCTCTACTGAAACGATTTTCTTACTGTGTATAGTATAGCATTTTTTTCCAATAAAAAAAAGTTTCTTTCTGTATAATTTTTTCTTAAATTCCACATCCTCATTAATAGCATCCGACATCGACAGACCTCGGAGCTGATCCTGATTTTAGAAAAGACCGGAGGATAGCAACATGCCTGCATATAAAGTAGAAATCTGTGGCGTCAATACCGCCAAACTCCCAATTTTAAAAGAAACCGAAAAAGAAGCTCTGTTTGCACGGATCCAGCAGGGCGATCAGGAAGCCAGAGAGATGTATATCAAAGGCAACCTGCGCCTTGTGTTAAGTGTGATCAAGCGGTTCTCCGGCAGCCATGAAAATCTTGATGATCTGTTCCAGATCGGCTGTATCGGACTGATCAAATCCATTGACAACTTTAATCCTGATCTACAGGTAAAATTTTCCACTTATGCGGTACCGATGATCATCGGGGAGATCCGCAGATATCTGCGTGACAACAACAGTATCCGTGTGAGCCGCTCCCTCCGCGACACCGCCTACAAAGCGATCCATGCCAAGGAAGTTCTGTCCAGAAATTCATTTAAGGAACCTACCCTGCAGGAGATCGCAGCGGAATCCGGGGTTGCCGCAGAAGACATTTTATACGCACTGGATGCGATCCAGAGTCCGGTAAGCCTCTATGATCCGGTCTACACCGATGGGGGCGATACCCTCTATGTCATGGATCAGATCAGTGATAAGAAAAATAAAGAAGAAAACTGGGTGGAAAAGCTCTCTCTAAGTGATGCCATGAACCACCTGTCAGAACGCGAAAACTTCATTATCAACCTCCGCTTTTTTGAAGGAAAAACACAGATGGAAGTGGCGGATGAGATCCATATTTCCCAGGCACAGGTCAGCCGTCTGGAAAAGTCTGCATTGAAAACCATCCGCCAATATCTTACCCTATAATATTATCTCGACCATTTATCACATAATGCATTAATCTGATCTGCAAATTTTGCAAGTTCCTTGTTCGGCAGACCCTCGCACTTATTAATAACCTCAAGCAGCCTCTGTCCTGCCGCAAGAAGTCTTGCAAATACGTTGCTGGAAGCTTTTGATGATCCATTTTTCTTCTTCTCAATCATCTCTCTGCTTCCGTCCGCAATCTGCTCTCCCGTCACAAGATCAAACGTATCGCCGCTATATGGTGCATACGTGTCATACCCATATACTTCATGCACATGCGCCGCAAAATTCTCCGTCACTTTGTCGTCCCCATGCACAATAAACACTTTTTTCGGTGGTGTCTCAAATGCCCCAATCCACTTTGTCAGATGATTCCGGTCTGCGTGACCGCTGATTCCCGGAAGATTCTCAATCTTCGCATGTACCTCGATGGTCTCACCAAAAAGCTTTACCTGCTTTGCCCCATTTAAAAGAGAATTTCCAAGTGTTCCGGGAACCTGATAACCAACAAATAAAATCGTGGAATCCTTTCGCCAGAGGTTATGTTTTAAATGGTGACGGATACGTCCTGCCTCACACATACCGGATGCGGAAATAATAACTTTCGGCTGCTCGTCGAAATTGATCATCTTGGATTCATCACTCGTGATCGCCATGCGCAGTCCTGGAAAACCGATTGGGTTAATTCCCTGATGCACAAGATCCAACGCTTCCTCGCTGAAACAGTCCTCCACGTTCTTATTAAAGATCGTAGTTGCCTCCACTGCCAGCGGACTATCGACAAACACCGGGAAATTTTCAAACTCCGGCAACAGATGTTCCGTCTTGATCCTTCGGATAAAGTAAAGCATCTCCTGCGTTCTTCCTACGGAAAATGCAGGGATCACAAGATTTCCACCTCTTGTAAAGGTATCCTTCAATACCCCTGCAAGTGCGACTGCATAGTCCGGCGGTGTCTCATGCTCTTTGTCACCGTACGTGGACTCCATTACAACATAATCCGCGTCTTTGATATACTGTGGATCTTTGATCAGTGGACGATTACCATTTCCGATATCCCCCGAAAATACAACTTTGACTTCTTCATCATCCTCTCTGATCCACATCTCAATGCTTGATGAGCCGAGCAGATGTCCTGCATCCACAAACCGTACCTTTAATCCGTCACAGATCTCCACAATGCTGTTATATTCACACGGCACAAAGTGTGTCAGCACCCCCATTGCGTCATTCATATCGTACATTGGTACCACTTCCGGTTTTCCGGCCCGTTTTGCTTTCCGGTTTCTCCATTCTGCCTCAAACATCTGGATATGTGCGCTGTCTTTTAACATGATATTACAGAGCTGCGTTGTTGCCTCTGTCGCAAAAATCTGTCCCCGGAATCCATGATTATACAATAGCGGCAGCAGACCGGAATGATCAATGTGTGCGTGTGTCACGAACACATAATCCACCGCTGCTGCATTCACCGGAATCTCCTGATTCACATACAGATCCGGTCCCTGCTCCATACCACAATCCACCAATACATGTTTATCCCCGAATGTTACATAATGACAGCTTCCTGTCACCTCATGCGCTGCACCCAAAAATTCTATCTGCATCTGTCCTTCCCCCTGTCTGTAAATTCCAGTCCGTTTTCATCTGATCCCCATGCAGTCATCTGCTGCATGTTGTCTCATCTGTCCACTGTCTGTTCCCATTGTCAAATAGTTCGACTTCTCCTTTAATTTATAACACAATTATACTCCTGTTATTCAAATCGTACAATTTCTTTTTTCAATCTTCCCATAATTTTTTTCTCAAGTCTTGAGATATAGGACTGGGAGATTCCAAGCATATCTGCCACCTCTTTCTGTGTCTTCTCCTCCCCGTCAGAAGTATTCAGTCCGAACCTCAGTTCGATGATCATCCGTTCCCTTCCGGACAGCTTTTCGATCGCAGTCTTTAACAGTTTCCGCTCTACATCCGTTTCCATGTCTTTCCCCACGACATCCTCATCCGTCCCCAGAATATCCGATAAGAGCAGTTCATTTCCATCCCAGTCCACATTTAACGGTTCATCGATGGACACCTCCAGTTTTGTCTTGCTGTTTCTCCTCAGATACATTAAAATCTCATTTTCAATGCAGCGCGATGCGTAAGTGGCCAATTTAATATTTTTGTCCGGATTAAAGGTATTGATCCCTTTGATGAGACCGATCGTTCCTATGGAGATAAGATCCTCCACTCCGACCCCTGTGTTATCAAACTTTTTTGCTATGTATACAACCAGCCGCAGGTTGTGTTCGATCAGCTCCTTTCTCGCCCGCTCTGCATGCACACCATCTAGCATCCGGATACAGTATGCTTCCCGCTCTCCCTCCAACGGTGGCGGCAAAATCTCTGCACCTCCAATATAGTGCACCTCATCTTCCTTTCGCAAAAAAAGGCTGCAAATCCCGGACAGAAAATGAACCTTTTCATATCTTGGCAGTACAAGTCTCATGATCATATTTTGTTCCTCTTTTCCCGACTCTCCAGCATAGATGCATGAAGAATCATATCATATTCTTTTCCTTCCAATAATCCTTCATTTGCAATTCCAACCGCTGCCGGTCTTATCTCGACTTCGTGCCTTCCATTCTGAATTTTTATGCATGCGATCTCTGTCACCGGCAGAAGCCCCTCCTTCTGTCCCAGGGAACAATAAGGGATAAAATGCACCCTGTCCTTTTTCGGATTTAAGATCTTTGCAGCCATATGTCTGCTTAAGATGCACACCGGTCTGTGATTGTACGGATCACGCAGTTGATTCCCACTGTCCCAGTACCCCATAATCTCCATCGCATGCCCCCGATGCACCAATGTCACTGGAAAAAGCTGATTTCCAAACTGTTTTCTACGTCCCAGATACCATGTGACAACCGACAGAACCAGTGCCGCAATGACCGCCTGAATCCAGAAAAATGTCATTCCTGTTGCACTGCTTCTCAATAATTCCATAACCCCGCCAAGGAAAATGACCATCAGATAAATGACTGCCCAGTTTTCCAAAAACGTACGCCACGAACTTTTTCCAAAACACAGAACAACCATTCCTGTATTGAGCAGGAAGTGAATCAGAATCGCCCTGCAAAAAGGCTCCGTAACGGTCAATGTAATGATCAGAGTTCCTATGGATGACAGAAATGCAATAAACCACAGTCTTCTTCCCTTTACCCTGCGCCGCAAAAGACAATTTGCGCCCGCAAGCGCAATAAAATCCATCCACAGATTCTGTAACAGATAGACATCTGCATAAAAAATATATATTTGGAACCACTCCCTCCTTTTCCTTCTCCATAGTCACATTATATTTTTTTAGAACCATCTTTTTTGTCAAAACACTCCCTCTACTTTCAGAAGTTCATCCAGTTTTTCTGACAAAAAAAGACCGTTACACGAAAACCTTATGATCTTCATGTAACGATCCTGTCATCTTCTTATGTAATTATCTTCTGGAATTCTTAAGGAAATCCGGAATCTTGATATCCATCTGCTGTACAGAACTTTCTGGCTGGCGTGGTTTCTGGATACCAGAGAAAGCTGGCGCAGGATTTGGCTGTACCGGAGCTGTATAACCAGCCTGTGCTGCTGGTCTTGGTGTTACAGGCGCTGTTGGTCTTGGAACAGTTCCCATGTTCTGATACTGCATCTTAGGAACGATCTTGCCTGCTGCGTTTGCACCTGCAGTCTCAAGTCCTGTTGCAATAACAGTAATGGTAGCCTCATCTGTCATAGACTCATCAAACTTCGCACCGAAGATAATATTAGCATCATCTCCTGCAAGATCCTGTACATAGCTTGCTGCATCATTTGCATCCATTAAGGAGATATCTCCGGAAATATTAATAATAACGTGTGTTGCACCGTTAATGGTTGTCTCAAGCAATGGGCTGGCAACTGCAAGTTTTACAGCTTCGATCGCCTTGTCGTCTCCCTTTGCAGAACCGATACCGATATGTGCAAGTCCCTTGTCCTTCATAACAGTGGAAACATCTGCAAAGTCAAGGTTAATGAGTGCAGGTAAATTGATAAGGTCTGTAATTCCCTGAACTGCCTGCTGTAACACTTCATCTGCTTTCTTCAATGCATCCGGCATTGTAGTACGTCTGTCTACGATCTCTAATAATTTATCATTTGGAATGACGATCAGTGTATCTACGCTCTCTTTTAAACGTTCAATACCACCGGTTGCATTCAACATACGCTGTTTAGCTTCGAATTTGAAAGGTTTTGTAACAACACCTACGGTTAAGATTCCCTGCTCTTTTGCGATCTTGGCAACGACAGGTGCTGCACCTGTACCGGTTCCGCCACCCATACCACAGGTAACGAAAACCATGTCTGCACCTTTCACTGCAGCCGATAATTCCTCTGCACTCTCTTCCGCTGCTTTCTGTCCAACCTCAGGCTGTGCTCCTGCACCAAGCCCTTTGGTAAGCTTCTCGCCGATCTGGATCAATGTCGGTGCCTTACATAACTGTAATGCCTGCTTATCTGTGTTGATACCAACAAACTCAACACCACCAATATTTTCATCGATCATTCTATTTACAGCATTATTGCCAGCTCCTCCAACTCCGATCACGATAATTTTTGCACTGGCATCTGCTTCTGTTGTTCTAATTTCCAGCAAGGTAGTTCCTCCTTCATATCTCCCTATCTTTAT
>ENA-OWOU01000662-OWOU01000662.1-gut-metagenome-genome-assembly--contig:-NODE-662-length-19371-cov-10.179486_pt1 | contig 19371 bp, 9 predicted proteins | sample MGYA00248248_ERZ651801 | MGnify/ENA primary metagenome ERZ651801 (study PRJEB26908, sample SAMEA4031710) | gut metagenome | biome: gut; feature: normal infant; material: stool | place: China | collected 2015... | reverse complement strand
GCGATCCGCAATATCCCGGACTACCTGAAATCCGCCAGCATGACAGCTGAGTGGGAAAATGACCTGCTGCGGATGGAACGGGGCGAAACAAAGCCCGCCGACTTCATGCAGGGCATCGGTGGATTGCTGGAACGAATGCTGGCAGACCTCCGGCAAATTCCGACCGTACAGGAATCACCTATTTATAATAAGGTATCTATCGGGAACTGCCCGGTATGTGGAAAGCCCGTCTGTGAAGGCAAGCTGAATTTCTATTGCTCTGACCGGGACTGTAAATTTGCCCTCTGGAAAGAAAGTAAATACCTTTCCGGCATGAAAAAGACGCTCACAAAGAAGATGGCAACTGACCTTTTGAAGAAAGGACGTACCTATGCAAAAGACTTCTACTCTGCCAAAAAGGACAAGACCTTTGCCGCAGACCTTGTTATGGCAATAGAAAATGGCAGAGCGCAGTACAGTCTTGAATTTCCGAAAACACCAGCTAAGAAGTAAGGAGGGAACGATTGGCGAAATTTAACGATATTCGGGAACTTGCCCAGCAGAACGCACGGTGGGTAAGCAATTCTCCGAAAGACTGGATGAACTATCTGGATGTGGCGGCACGGCTGTACCGCTATTCGTTCAAAGATACTCTGCTGATCCATGCTCAGCGTCCTAATGCGACCGCCTGTGCAGAGCTGGAAGTCTGGAACAAGAAAATGAACCGCTGGGTAAACCGTGGCGCAAAAGGCATTGCGCTTTTGGACGATGCCAGCCCACGGGCAAAGCTGCGCTATGTGTTCGACATTGCGGACACGCATCTGGTGCAGGGCGGCAGAACGCCGATCCTCTGGCGCATTGATGATTCGGAACACCAGCAGATGATCCTCGACCATCTGGCAGATACTTATGCTCTGACGCAGACGGACAGCATGAATGCTGCGCTGATGGAACTGGCACAGCAGTTGACCGCTGAAAATCTGGAAGAAGCGATGGATGGTCTAGAATATGAGGTGGCAGACACTTTTCTGGAAGGACTGGATGAAGATAATCTCCGTGTCCGTTTCCGGGAGTTAATGACCAACAGTATTTTCTATACCCTTTCCAGACGCTGCGGACAGGAACCGCTGGAAGTGCTGGACGATGAGGATTTTATCCGTATCGTGGATTTCAACCAACTTCCGGTCTTGACTTTCTTGGGTAATGCTGTTTCGGAACAGTGTGAAGCGGTTCTCCGTGACATCGGACGGGAAATGCAGAAAATTTACCGAAAAGAAGTTACAGAACATCTTGCAAAAACTGCCGACAGCTTGTATAATACCAGTACGGGCTTTAGCACATTAAAGCGCGAAATCGAAACAAACATCACCGAAGGAGGAAAACCGTATGGAACTGACTTATCACCGCAAGGGGGACTACCTGTTTCCGAACCTGACCGTACAGGACAAGCCGATGAGCATTGGGAAGTACGGGATGCTGCGCAGGACTTATCTGAGGGAGAACAAGAAGAACTGGTATCAGAGTATGCTGATGAGCGGCAGGCTGAATCAGCATCTGGCGCAGATCGACGAGCAGGCAGAGAACCGGATGGAGGAACTGATCGAGAGCCTGAACGAGAAGTTTCCGGCTCCGAACAAGGAAACCGAACAGATGGCATGGGTGGCACACCAGAACAATCTGACCGCGATGGCGGAAGAGATCGTGCTGAAGGAATTGGTGTACAACTAACCGCTGACACAACCGAACAGGATTTGAGCGAAGCAGAGGAAGAGATTTCCTCTGCTTTTTCTCTGCCCAGTTTGCCGACCGTGAAACAGCAGATTCGGGCAATCGAAGCCCCGATGCAGGCACAGTATGCCGATGAGATCACCATTCCGGTAGAAGTTGTGGATGAAATCCTGCGGACAGGCAGCAATCGAAACAAAAGCCAGCTTCGCCTTATCTATAACTTTATGACCGAACAGACCCCGGAAGAGTATACCGCTTTTGTCAAAAAGGAATATGGCGAGGGCGGCAAGGGCTTTGAGATCGGTGGCACAAAATATGCGGTCTGGTTCGATGAGCTGGGTATGCAGATCGCCGTTGGAGATACGGTTCGGAACGACCCCAAAAACAAAGCATTTCTGTCATGGGAAGATGTCAGCGGCAGAATCCATCAGCTTTTGCAGCAGGGAGAGTATGCACCAAAATCGGTTTTGGATGCAGCCCGTGGCAATGTCCTGCATGAACACGCAGAAGCCCTGAGCTATATGGAACGCGATATGGCAGAGGGCGTGGCAGAGATGGTCTTTGCCGATACGTCCATCTTCTCCGGCGGATACCCGGAACTTACAGAACGCCTTGCAAAGTTGCTTGACCAGCCGGAATTTCTGGCTGATCTGAACGAACGTCTTTTAGGACTGGCAGAAGCCTACGCCGAAGATAAAAGTGTGATGCGGATGCAGTTCTATCGCCCGGACAAAGTATCTGAACAGTTTCAGAAGTTTGCTCTCCCGTTCCAGCCGTATCAGGCAAGAGAGGGCTTTCAGTGGAATGAGCAGAAAGTTTTTATCACGGAAGATGAGATCAATGCTTTCCTTGCAGGCGGCGGGCCGTATTCGGATGGCAGACTGGCAACGTACAGTTTCTTCCTTAATCACGAAGAGAAAGCAGAACGCGCGGCGTTTCTGAAAGACCGATACGGCGTTGGCGGCAGCAGTCATGCACTTTCCCGTGCAGATAATTCCCATGCCAACTATGACGGCAGAGGTCTGGAACTGGCACGGGGCAGCTATGGAAAGCCGGATGCACTGGTGAAGCTGAACTGGAATCAGGCGGCTGAACGAGTTGCAAAGCTCATTGACCAGAGTTTGTATCTGAAGCCTGCGGATTACAGCCGGATGCCGAGTTACGAGCGTGAGCAGATGGCAAATCGGGTGATTGGTTTCTACCATCGTCTGCCCGATGAAGTGGAACGTCCGTTTGAACGGGAACTGCTGAACGAAGACGCCAGAAAGAAACTGCCCGTCATGCTGGCTGATTCGGAACAGGCGGCAGAACTTCTGGAAAAGATGGATGCAGCACTTCTTTCCGTTCCGCTGGATTCCCCGGACTATGCAGAAAAATCAAAGATATTGGCTGACCTGCATCAGTATGTTGAGGGAACGTACACGATCTTCCCAGAGAAGAAAAAGGCTATTGAGATTTCTGCTTCTGAGACAGGACAAATATCGCTTTTCGATATTTGGGTGCAGGAACAGGAATCGAAAGAGCATTCAACCACCGCAGTGGTTGAAGAACCCCAGAAGCAGGCGGTAAAGTATAGCAGATACATCGGAGATTATCTCTATCTGGAAGATGACAGCCTTTATAAAATCGAACGTGTTACGGATTCTCTGATCTATCTGAAAGATATGGAGCGTCCTGCATGGGCAGCGCGGGTGCTTCGACCGAACCAGTATGATGCAGAACTGGCAAAGAATCCGCTGAATGATTATCTTCTGGCAGGGCAGGAATCTGCGCTGAAAGATAGTCGCTGCGTTTACAAGGAATGTCTGTATACCATGCTGGACGCGGTGCAGCAAAGTGAAATCTATCCGTATCTCCGTGACCGCGATGTGGATGCAGATGAAGCGGAAAAGGAACTTCGGAACAAGATCGACGAGCTGTTAGAGCAGAATGCGGAAACTGCCCCGCTGTATCTGGAAGCCAGCGAGAACTGGGAGAACTTCAAAGACTGGCTGGTAGAAGATATTTTCCAGCGCACCTATCAGGACATGATGCCGGATTCCCGCGATGCGGTTGCCCTTTACCAGAATGACATTCATGCGCCCCGATGGGTGCGTGGCATGATGGTAGATGCGGCTGTGCAGGAAATTAAGACAGTGCCGGAGAAGAAGCAAGAAGAAAAACAGGAAACTCCATCTGAACCGAAACTGAAAGCCTACTACCGTTCAACTTCACAGATGGAGGACGGTTATGTGGAGCGTATTGCCATTCTGCAATATCCGAACGGCAAGTATTATAACCACTACGGTTTTGATGATGTTAGGGGCGAGGGTGCAGGGAGCGCAGGCCCGTTTGACACGCTGGAAGATGCAAAGCGGACGCTGAAAGCACATCGCCCGGATGCGGAGGAAGGCTTATCACCATTGTCTGCTGAAGCAGAAAATGAGTATCATGCGCTGAAAGAACGATACCCGGACGCACTGGTTGGCTTTGAGCAGAATGGATTTTTTGAATTTTATGGTGATGATGCCAAACGGGTGACGGAGCTAATCGACACAAAAATGCTTCGGAAGGAAACTGTATCAGGAGAAATTCCAGTCACAGGATTCCCTCGTGAGCAGTGGGCGCATTTTGGCAAGGAACTCTGGAAATGTGGTGAGAGTGTTTATCTCTCCGGTCAAGGGGAAGACGGAACGCACCATGAAACCAAATATCTACGTCGGGAAGAATATCTTCCCCGAAACGCAGATGTTGAGATTGACGGTAGAGAATTTCGTGTGGATTCGGTCGATTTCAAGAATAGGACTGTTAGCCTGCAGGACATGACTCTTGCAAAAGAAGCACGGTATCCAATTTTCCGTACAGAGCCGCTTGAGTATGTACGTCACCTGTATGAAATGGGTGATACGGAATATCATAACGACATTGAGCGAAAAGTCTTTGAATCTCTGGACAAAGCACAGGTAGCTTATGAAGACTTTACCCCGGAACAGATGGATGTAATCTATGCTGTTGCGGAGAATGGCGGCAGTCTGGAAGAATTACTGAATCCTGAATTTAGCCCGGAACAGATGCAGCTTATCGCAGATGTGCAGACCCGGACAGATGCTATCCATCGTTCGGCGGCAGATGATGCTGTTAAGCCCCTTACCAGTAAGCCTATGACCCCGGAAGAGGTCAACCAGGCACGGAAAGAGAAAAATCTGCCGCTGGACACGGATACCGCGCAGAAGCCGCCTGCACAGCCAAACCAGAAGCCTATCAATTTCCGTATCACAGACGATGATCTTGGCGCAGGAGGAGCCAAGACAAAATTCAAAGCAAACATCGAAGCCATCCGACTGCTGCAAACGCTGGATGCCGAACAGCGGCAGGCAACCGCCGAAGAACAGGAAGTTTTATCCCGGTATGTCGGCTGGGGCGGTATTCCGCAGGCATTTGATGAGAAGAATGCGGACTGGGCAAAGGAGTATGCGGAACTGAAATCTCTGCTCCCGGCAGATGAGTACAGTGAAGCGCGGGCATCTACGCTGAATGCTTTCTACACTTCGCCTACGGTAATCAAGGCAATATATTTCGATAGCTGGGCGGCTTCGTTTGGCGAAACAGTAACGGCAATCGAATTGTCCCCAGAGGGAACGGGCTACCGTGCAAAGACGCGGTTCGCCCGGTTTTTCAATCTCCCTGAATTGATTTCACTGTTCAAGGAGTCCGCAGACGTACAGACGGCAGATATGCTGAATCTGCCTGTGCCAGAAGCAGAGTACATCAATGAGGTGCTGAAACCCAGTGAAACGCAGCAGGAAATGGTGAGCAGCTTTGCCGACCGTGCAGAGCGTGTGCGGAACGGAAATGTCGATCCGAGAACCGATAATATGCTCAAAATCACGAACGACGGCAGAAAGCTGGCCTTGGATCAGCGGCTTATCAATGACCTGCTGCCGGATGAGCCGGAAAGTAAGGTCAACCTCTGCGTGGAGAATGCCTATCAGGTATGGAAAGAATCCACGCCCGACAAATCAACCCAGTTGATTTTCTGCGACTTATCGACCCCGAAAGCAGACGGAACATTCAATGTGTACGATGATGTCCGGGAAAAACTGGTGGCAAAGGGAATCCCCCGTGAGGAGATTGCTTTTATCCATGAGGCAAATACCGAAACCAAAAAGGCAGAACTGTTTGCAAAGGTGCGCTCCGGTCAGGTGCGTATCCTGCTTGGTTCGACCCCGAAACTTGGTGCTGGTACAAACATTCAGGACAGACTGATCGCCCTGCATCATCTGGACTGCCCGTGGAAGCCCTCTGATCTGGAACAGCAGGAAGGACGCATTCTTCGTCAGGGAAACCGCAACCAGAAAGTGAAGATTTTCCGTTACGTCACAGAGAATACGTTCGATTCGTATATGTGGCAAATTCTGGAAAATAAACAGAAGTTCATCTCGCAGATCATGACCTCGAAATCTCCTGTTCGTGCCTGCGATGATGTGGACGATACCGCGCTGACCTATGCAGAAATCAAAGCATTGGCAACGGGAAATCCCTACATCAAGGAAAAGATGGATTTGGATATTCAGGTCAGCAAGCTGAAGCTGATGCGGGCAAACCACACCAGCCAGATTTACAGCCTGGAATCGGATATTGCACGGCGGTATCCGGCAGAAATCACGGCAGCGAAAGAGCGCATAGCAGGTCTGAAAGCTGACCTTGCAGTGGCAAAGCCGTTGCTGGAACAGGACAAGGAGAAGTTCTCCATCACGGTGGAGGACAGGGTTTATACCGACCGCAAGGAAGCAGGCTCGGCAATTCTTGCAGCCTGTGCCGCAATGAAGATCGCTAAGACAGAGGGGCAAATCGCAGATTTGGGAGGGTTTGCAATCAGTTCCCGGTTTGATGCGTTCGCCCAGACATTCAAGCTGACCATCAAGCGGCAGAGCAGTTATACGATTGAACTTGGCAGTGATCCGGCTGGCAATATCCAGCGTATTCTCAATGCGCTGGCATCTATCGAAAAGACACTGCCGCAGGTGGAGCGCAGATTGGAAACCTTACAGCAGCAGTTGGCAGAAGCAAAGGAAGAAGTGCAGCGTCCGTTCCCGCAGGAGGCGGAATTAAACGAAAAATCTGCACGGCTTGCAGAATTGAATGCCCTGCTGGATATGGACGAAAAGGGGGATGATGCGGCTCTTGGCATGGATGAGGAAGTAACGGATAGCGAACTTCCTGCGCCGAAACGTGAGATTGAGCGGAGTGCAGACAGCGTAAAACGTCCGTCGATCCTTGCACAGCTTCACGAAAAGCAGGCAGAACGCATGGCAGAGCCGAAACCGCAGAAAAAGAAAAGTCACGATATGGAACTGTAACTGAGAATGCCCCGTCAGATCTCCGAAAGGGAATCTGATGGGGCAGATTTTGTAAAGGAGGGCATGAATGGCAGATAAGCGGGCAGACCAGCTCAAAGAAATCACGGAACGGTTGGAACAGGGCGTAAAGGACATTTTTACTTCGGAAATGTATACGAAGTACCTGCTTACAATGTCGAAATTCCACAATTACAGCTTCAATAATACGCTGCTGATCGCAATGCAGCGTCCAGATGCTACGTTGGTGGCTGGGTACAATGCCTGGAAAAATAAGTTTAACCGCTATGTGAAAAAGGGTGAAAAGGGCATCCAGATCATCGCGCCTGCCCCGGTAAAGGAACGGGAAGAGAGGGAGAAAATCGACAAGGACACCGGGCTTACGGTGCTGAATGAGAGCGGGGAGCCGGAAATCGAAGTGGTGGAGAGGGTGATTCCCCGGTTCCGGGTAACAACGGTTTTCGATTATGCCCAGACAGACGGAGAACCGCTGCCTACGCTGGAAGTGAATGAACTGACTGCCCGTGTCAAGGATTATACCCTGCTGAAAGAGGCAATCGAACAGGTATCTCCTGTGCCAATTCGTTTTGGAGAGATCGAGGGCAACGCAAAAGGTTATTACAGCCACGTGGACAAAGAAATCTGTGTTCGTGCCGATATGGGTGAGAGCCAGACCATCAAGACGATGATCCATGAGGTTGCTCATGCCATGCTGCATGACAGCGACCAGATGAAACAGCGCGGCGAGGAAAAAGACCAGCTTACCAAAGAAACAGAAGCGGAAAGCATTGCATTTACGGTTTGCTCGGCACTTGGCGTTGATACTTCGGACTACTCGTTCCCGTATGTAGCAAGCTGGGCAAGCGGCAAGGAACTGAAAGAATTGAAAGATTCGATGGATACGATTCGATTGACCGCTGCTGATTTTCTTGAAAAACTGGAAACGGCGGTGGCAGAAAGGAGTGTGGAGCGCATGACGGCGATGGAATATGCTGAAAAGCTGATTGCGGACAAGGAACGGGACAAAACCGTTTTTGACAACAGCCAGCGAAATCTCATTGTAAACTTTGCTTACAAGCTGGATGACCGGGCGGCAACGGAAGAACTTGCCAACAATCTGGCGGCTGCGGTTGCGGCTGAAAACACGGAAGAAATCAATCGCCTGATGTGGGAAGCAGAGGAGAAGATCGAAAGTCTGCCGGATGGCATGATCGGTCTTTCGGAAATGCACGAATATGGGTATCTGAAAGATGATGTTCTGCCGCTGACAAAGGAAGGCGCACGGGAGTGGCATCGGCTGGGCGAACGGATTTACCCGCTGTTTCAGGATGGCACGGCAGGAGATTTCGCCAGTCAGGAAGAGATCGAACAGCATGATGGCATTTTCGGAATCAAGGCTGACGCATGGAGTGCAATTTTGCTGGAAAAGAACGAAGAGTATCTTGAAGATGAGTATTCCCGCCCGGATGCCGCACTGACGGTGATAAGTCGGGAGCAGGCTCTGCGGCTGTTTGATGAGGGCAAGCAGATTTATCTTATCCGTATCAGCCCGTGGCCAGTTCTTGTCACAGGGCGTGAAGAAATCGAACGTGGAAGTGACTATTTCCAGATTGCTAAGGAAGATTTGGAAAAGGACAAGCAGAAAACAATGGAAAACGGCGAGAAAGCACCCGTTGAAAAGCTGGCAGTAGACCTTGACGATTTTGCCTTTGACTTCGATTTCTACCACTATAAGGACAGCGTAGAGGATCGGGAGCAGGCAGTTGAAGTACTGAAAGAACAGATTCAGGCTGGGGATGTTCAGCCGATCAGGGAATGGCTGCAAGCCGCAGTGGAGGAATCAGAGGGAGAGTCCGCAGAAAAGGCGGCGGAGCTGATAACCCGGCTGGATGCGTTGGTTAAGGAGCAGAAGCTGCTTTCCGGCAGGGAAAAGCAGTTTGGCATCTACCAGATTACTGCCCGTGACCTGGAACACGACTATCGCTTTATGAATCTGGACTTTGTAAAACGGCATGGGATGGAAGTGAACCGTGCAGACTATGAGCTGGTCTATACCGAGCCTCTTACGGAAAAAGATACACTTGAAGCTATTTACGAACGTTTCAATATCCAGCGTCCAACGGATTTTACCGGGCATTCGCTTTCCGTCAGTGATGTTGTGGTGCTGAACGATGGCAAGTCGATCAAAGCCTGCTATGTGGACAGCATCGGCTTTGCAGAGTTGCCGGATTTTTTCAAGGAAAGAAAGATGGATTTGAAGAAAGAAACGATTCTGGATGAACAGTTGCAGGAAATTGAAATCTTTGATAAGCCCGGTCTTTTCAGCAACAGCAGACTGCGGGATGAGGATGTGCCGGATGGATTGTACCGCTATGACCTGCGCGGGTCGGACTATGATCCGGGGCAGCCGATTCTGGTGGAGAAAACGGTGATCGTAAACCATGCGGCATCCGTCCTGATGGCAGAGGAACTTGACCTTGGTGCAGACGGTCGGCTGGAACTGGGCGAAGAAGGTCTGAACTTCACGGGTGGATTGCTGACCGTCCGGGAGTTTATGAAAGAGCAGGAAGAGAAAAACAATGGACTGCTCCACGGCGATTCCGACAATATCACGGTTGAGGGTCACGTTGGCACATGGTATGCGATTGATGAAACGGAGGTCGGCGGCGAGAAGTTCTTCCTGCTGGAGCATGAGGAATACGGGGATGAAGCTGCCTGCGTTGCGGTCAATGAGCATGGGAAACTGGTGGCAGAAGATTTGTGGAACGGCTTTGATGAGGATTTCCAGGATGCCGTAAAGGAATATTTTGCAGAAAAGAATCCGGTGTTATCAAAAGAAGAACAGGCTGTACCTGTGGAAGAGGAAAGCCGCACGGATAATTCAGATGTTCCGGTCTATTACGAATCTTTCAGCTATGCGGCAGAGAATGGTGAGGTGGATTTGTACCGCATTTCCAGACAGCTCAATGAAGAGTGCAGAAACGCCATTGAAGAAGCGATTGCAGACAACTTCGACGGAATGAACCTTGCAGATGATGCTACGAAGTCCGTCGTTGAACAGTTTGGCATGGAGCGCATGGGCTATATTCTGGCGTACACGCTGAATTATAACAACCATGACGGACGCTATTCACGCAGTAATAAGGAATGGGCAGACACCACCTGCAAGGGAGAACGGGGCAGCAATATCCGCACCGACTGGATCGTGCGCAGTCACCCGACTGTGCTGAACGGGTTTGTGGATATGTACCGTAAAGAACTTGCGGCTGAACAGCAGCGGGAGCCAGAAAAACCGTTTGTCCAGCAGTTCTATGTTGTGACAGATTTGCAGACCAATCCGATGAAAATTGAGAAGTTCGGGAATCTCGATGATGCAATGTCCTGCTATCAGCAGGTTCCGAATTTTCATCTGAAAGCCCTTGGCGTAGAGAAAACGCCTGACCCACTTCCGGGCAGTCTGGACATTGTGCAGTGCAAGAACGGTATTGACACGATCGTAGAGGACTACAAGAAAGTTCCGGGCTGGGATAATCCATACATCCAGAACCATGTGGTCGCACTGGTGGCAGAAGCGTTGAAAGTGCAGGATGTGGCGGTAGCCTATGAAATCAACGATGGCTATTTTAACATCTTATGGGGGTGAGTACGAACGAAATCGCCCGTAGGCTGGAATTTCTGGAAGTACCTCGTCCGAATGAACATCTGAATCGTAGACTGCACGAGGGACATGATACGACTTTCAATAAATGGCATTCCAGTTCTGTTCTCCGTATTCTGGATAGTCAGGTATATATCGGAAATTTGGTAACGGGAAAAACCCGGACTGCCTCTTATAAAGGAATTGGGCTGCACCCGGTAGATAAGGAAGAATGGCATATTGTGGAAAATGCTCATGAGGCAATTATCTTGAAGGCCGATTTTGAAATCGTGCAGGAAAAAAGAAACAGGAACAAGGAAAGACGAAATAATGCAATGGCTCGTTCAGAACAGGTGCGGGCAGAGTGTAGGAATCACTTTGCAGGCATGGTGTTTTGCGGCTGTTGTCGGCGCAGCATGACATTTGTGCGTCAGGTGCATAAAACGGAAGAGGAAAGCTATTTCGGAGTATTCCAGTGCAAGAGAAAGAAGGGGACAACACCATGTTCCTATCATACAGTGCCAGAAAAAATGGTTATGATGGTAGCAATGAAGCAGATTCATCATCTTGTTTCTACCATGTGCGAAGAAGAAAAGATGGTAAAAGAAATGCTGAACAACGGTGGTCTGGATTCCACCCGTTCCATCAAGGTGAAAGAAAACTCGATTGCATTTCGGATTCAGGAAACCGAAGAACGGCGGCTGCGCTTATATGAGGACTATAAGGCAGAAATTCTGGATGAAGAAGAGTACAGCCAGTTAAAAGAACATTATATTGCTGAAAAGCAGCGACTGGAACAGGAATTGCAAAAGCAGCGGCAGCGGTCATTGGAACTTGAAAAGAGAATGAGAATTTGCGATGAACAGATGGAACGGATGCGGGCTATTCTGAATCAGAAAGAATTTGATGAAGAACTGGTACATGAGCTTATCAAGAAAATCTATGTAGGCATCGACAATTCGGTAGAAATTGAGTTTAAGTGCAGTGACCCGTATCAAGAGGTTCTGGCATTTGTGGCGGAGGTGCAGAATGAATAATAAGATTGCGATTTATCTTCGATTATCTCTGTCAGATGGAGATTTGAAAAAGGGAAGCAAGGATGAGAGCAATAGCATTGAAAACCAGCGGCTTTTGCTCCATTCCTATATTGAAAAGCAGGACGATCTCCCAGGCGAAATTGTGGAGTATGTAGATGATGGCTATACTGGAACGAACTTCAATCGTCCGGCGTTTCAGAAAATGATTATTGACCTGAAGCAAGGGGAGATAAAGACCATAGTGGTCAAAGATTTGTCCCGGTTAGGGCGTGATTATATTGGCGTGGGCGATTACATTGAGCAGATTTTTCCATTGATGGGTGTCCGCTTTATAGCGGTGAACAATGCCTTTGACAGCATGAAGCTGAACAACGGCACTCCGGGCATCGAAGTTGCAGTCAGCAATCTGGTGAATAATCTGTATAGCCGTGATATTGGCAAAAAGGTTCGTGCGGCATTGGAAGTGAACTGGAAAAGTGGCAAAGCTACATCTGTTAATGTGCCGTTTGGTTACGTCTGGAACGGGAAAGGCAATCAGCGATGGGCGATTGACCCAGAAGCAGCGGCCTGCGTCCGAAAGGTGTTTGATTTGGCATTATCTGGGCGCAATACAACGCAGATCGCCTATGCGATGAATGAATTGGGGTTGCCGACACCAGGGTTGTACTCTAAACGGAAAAATACCATAGTAGGCGGCAATGCAATTATAGCCCCGGAGAGCGAAATACTTTGGAATCCGGGGATTGTCTGGAGGGTGCTGCGGCGGTACGAATATACCGGGGCTTTGGTGATGGGCAGAAGGCAGAAACTTGATGTGAATACCACGGCATTCCGCACTTTACCGGAAGATAAATGGATTATTACAGAGAACACCCATGAAGCAATCGTTACAAAAGATGAGTATTATCAGGCACAAAAGGCAATCCGCAATGTTGCTCCGATCCAGTACAAAACCGAAGATGATTTTGCTCTGAAAGGCAAAATATGCTGTGGAAACTGCCTGAGACAGCTCCGGCATGAGAAGCAGTATGGCGAAATGGTATTCTGTTGCGGTCACAAAAGGTCAGTAGGAAAATTCTCACACTGCTATTCAGGCTATTACAGAGAGCAGGCGGTCAATTCAAGAGTTGCCCGCGCTATAAAAACGGTATTTACAGCATTGGAAGTTGTGAATCAGGGAATGCAGGAGAAAAAATCCATAACCTTGCAGTGTGTAGATGTTGATGATTTGAAAAAGCAGGCAGAAATGATTCGGGCAGAGCAAATTAAACTCTATGAATCGTATGCAGATGGGATTCTGACCCGCAATGAATATCTGGAAAAGAAGAAAGGACTTGGGGAAAAGCTGGCAGATTTGCAAGAGAAGATTCGTATAGAAGAGGAAGAGCAGGAAACCGCAGATGAACTGGATGAGGAAATCCGCAGCCTGACAAAGCAGGCAAGTCAAAAAACATACATAGGAGGTCTGACCAAGGAATGTGTGGATGCCTTTGTCAGCATGGTTTATCTGTATGACGATCAGACGATGAAAGTTGAGTTTAACTGTGAGGATGTGATTCGGAGAGCATTGGAAAAGTATGGTGCATAACCGCATAGAAACAGCGAGGTGAGCAAAAAAGAATGCCCGTCTGGTTGAGAGGATTCGCAAATCTTCTCGATCAGGCGGGCATTTCATTCCGTAGGAATGGAGATTAGTCGTTATGTACGGTCTTTTCCCAACGATGGAAAACAGCTTCAAAGAAGTCGTGACCAAGGACTCCTTCACCAATAGGGCCGAACTTCTCCCGATAGGATTTAAGAATAGCCGTAAAGTCTGGATTTTGAAATCCAGTATATTTGTCAAGGGAACACAGCTTTTGATAATCAGAAAAATAGGAAAGCAGTTCGCTGTCGCAATGTCATTAAGTTAAGATGACAAAAGAAAGATCTCTATACCAGAAATGGTATAGGGGTCTTTTTTTACGGCAAAAAACGCTTGACACAAGCGACAGAATGTGCGGCCGCTTTCGCTACTGATCGAATAGAGAGGTAGCGAAAGCGGCCCTTGTAATTAGCAAAGAGTTAATTGCAAGGAGGTGCTTACATGAAACCAAAACACATTAAAAAGCTTTTAATGTCGGAAATTGAAACTGTTGCAAACGCTTCCGATAAGTACTGTTCAAATCCGGGGCGTGATTTTTCACGGAAACGAAAACTCTCGTTCAAAAAAGTTGTGGAAAGTATTATCGGAATGGGGAGCAAGGGGCTTACAAATGAGCTGATTGACATCTTTGATAATGAGCCTGACATGCCCACAACCTCTGCTTTTGTACAGCAACGGAGCAAAATCAAGCCGGAAGCCTTCAAGGATATAATGGCAGGGTTTACAAAAAAGATAACCAGGCAATCTATCCAATTAAGATTGTTGGCTGTAGATGGTTCCGATATTCAAATTGCAACTAATCCAGATGACGAAGATACTTACTTTCAGGGGGCAAATGGTCAGAAGCCTTACAGTTTAATCCATTTAAACGCCCTTTATGATCTTGAACAACATATTTATGTTGATTCGAGAATACAAGGACGTATGAGCTGGAATGAACATAAGGCATTGCAAGAAATGGTTGATAAATCAAATATCGAGAAGGCCTTGGTTATTGCAGACAGGGGATATGAATCTTATAACAACATGGCGCATATACAAGAAAAAGGATGGTTCTTTTTGATACGTGTAAAAGATGGAAAAACTGGCATAAAGGAGGGCTTGCTACTTCCTGAAGAGGATGAATTTGATATTGATATTTGCTTAAAGCTTGTACGAAAGCAAACCAAACAAGTCAAGGAACTGCTGAAAGATAAAAATAAATACCGTTTTGTCCCTCATAACGTAAATTTCGATTATTTACCGGAGAAAACAAGAAAAGCAGATCCTGTCACATTTTATGAGTTAAAGTTCAGGATAGTCCGTTTTGAAATAGGAACTGGACGTTATGAAACAGTACTCACGAACCTTGACAAAGACGATTATCCGACGGCGGAGTTAAAAAGATTGTACGCTGCACGCTGGGGTATTGAAACATCATTTCGAGATTTAAAGTATACGTTAGGCATGCTTGATTTTCATTCAAAAAAGGTGATGTCCATCCATCAAGAAATCTATGCACATCTGATTATGTATAACTTCTCTGAAATGATTACCTCGCACGTAGTCATTGCTAAAAAGCAAAGAAAGCATACATATAAAGCAAACTTCTCAGTTGCCGTTCATATGTGCAGACGCTTCTTCTATGAAAGAACATCACCACCTGATTTGGAAACCATAATTGCAAGAAATCTTATACCAGTACGGCCAGAACGACATCGAATTCGAAATCTGACTGTGAAGGCTTTTCATGGCTTCTTGTATAGAGTAGCATAATCGTGCAGAATTGAATATTATTTTTTGGCAGACTTTTGTCTGTCTTATTGTGTTGGCCGAAAATAAAAAAAGAGCGATTGAAGATAGAAATATCTCCATCGCTCTTTATGTTTTGGACGAACCGCTTAATTGCTCAATGTAAACTTAATGACATTGTTCGCTGTCGGTCTTTTCTTCAAAGATGTTCATGGTATTTCCTCTTTAGAAATTTAAACTATCTACCCATGCGGACAAATCGGCTTTGGTTGAGGAAGCGTTAAATACCTTTCCATGTAGGAGCTTGGAACCAGGGCAGCTAGGAGCAAGCTTTTCATTGGTCTTGCCCATATCGCTGCTACCGGAAGTGGCGAATGGAATAATGGTTTTATTCTTTAGGTCATAGCTTTCCAGAAATGTATTGATGATTGTAGGGGCAACGTACCACCAGATAGGAAATCCGACAAAAATCGTATCGTATTCATCCATGTTGTCGCGTTTGACGGCGATGGCAGGGCGGAAATCGGGATTGCTCATTTCAATAGTGCTGCGGGATTTCTTATCCATCCAGTTCAGATCGGCTTTTGTGTAAGGGACTTCGGGACGGATTTCAAAAATGTCTGCACCGATGGCATCTGCTAAATCTTCGGCAACTTTTGCGGTAATGCCGCTGGCAGAAAAATAGGCAACAAGCTTTTTGCTCATGACAATGCACTCCCTCAATATTTGATTTGATAATAGTATAGCACGGCACGGGAGGGGTATCAAGAAGTGAAATGAAAGCAAAATTGCTTGGAAAATATTGGTGTCTCAATAGTTGGACTTGGATAATCATAACTTTGATATTGTATCTTAACTTAAAATGAGTTATAATACAGAAAAAGAGTTATGAATGGAGGCGATAGAGTGGAATACCTTAAGCGGGTTTTAGGAATTGAAGTGCTATATGAAAATAAAGCTTTAGAGCATTTGCCAAACTTCATCAGTACAAGGTATGATTCACAGAAAGTATCTCTGAATGGTCAAAAAACCGTTTTTTTGTATCCTAAAACCGAATTGGAGCAGGTGGAAACATTAAAAAAGCATCTGGAACGTGTGAAAAAGGTTGCGGATTGTCCTGTGATTTTAGTATTGGAACAGATCACTGCACGGCAGAAAGAGTATTTGCTTCGAGAGAAAATAGCATTTATTGTGGATGGAAAGCAAATTTATCTGCCCTTTATGGCAGCATATTTGCAGGAACGCTGTGATGCAGAAAAGAGTGACAGAGAAGAAATCTTGCCATCGGCACAGATGCTGTTGCTTTATTTTATTTATGAGGGAGCAAAGGAGCTGTCCACAAGTCAAGCTGCAAAAGATTTGGATTTGACACCAACATCTATTTCCAGAGCTTCTAAACAACTTGAAGGAATGGGATTTCTGCGATCAAGAAAAATTGGAGTGCAGAAGATACTGTTTTCGGAAAACTCCGCCAAAGAGTTGTTTTACAAAGCAGAGAAAGTTCTGCTCAATCCTGTGAAAAGGACGGTCTATGTTCCATGCGAGGAAGTAAAGACTGAATTGTTGGAGAGCGGATATTCCGCATTGGCGGAGTATTCGATGCTCAATGCGCCTAGTGTTCGGTGCTATGCTTCAGAAAAAGTATCTCAGTGGAATTACTGCATGACCAAGGATTTACAGGACTCAAATTCACAGGTGACTGTTGAAATGTGGAGATATGACCCACGAAAATTATCGAAGGAAAAAATGGTCGATGGACTTTCTCTAGCATTATCGCTCAAGGAAGATGCAGATGAACGGGTAGAAGAAGCAGTAGAAGAAATGTTAAATAATCTGTGGAGGAAGATAGATGGTAACAGGGATTGAAAGCTTTAAGGAATGGTTCAAGGGTAACGAAAGCCAGTATGCAATTATCGGTGGAACTGCGTGTGACATCTTGATGACGGAAGAAGGCTTAGACTTCCGTGCAACAAAAGACATTGACCTTGTTCTAATTATTGAAGCCGTGGATGCGGCTTTTGGAAGAAAATTCTGGGACTATGTAAAACAGGCTGGATACGAACATTGTAATAAAAGCTCTGGTATGCCGCAGTTTTATCGGTTCAGTCACCCGATGTCAAACCGTTATCCAGCGATGATCGAACTGTTCACTAGAAAACTGGATGCAATTCAACTTCCAGATGATGCAGTATTGACACCGCTGCCAATGGATGAGGACATATCTAGCTTGTCTGCAATCCTTTTGGATGATGATTACTATGAGTTCTTGAAGCAGGGGAAAGTGACTGTTGATGGAGTGACGGTTTTGGATGCTGCATATTTGATTCCATTCAAGGCGAAAGCATGGATGGATTTGACGGATCGCAAAGAAGCTGGAGAACACGTTGATAGTAAAAACATTAAGAAGCATAAAAATGACGTTTTTCGATTGACTGAATTGATTGACCCTACGGTCAAGATTGCCACTCCCAGTGGCGTGTATGAGGATATGCAGAAGTTTGTTGATCGAATGAAAAATGAAACGGTTGATGTTAAACAGTTGGGGCTTGTGGGACGAACGAAAGAACAGATTCTTCAGGAGATAGGAGAATTATATGCTATACAATAATCAGTGAGTTATAGAATAAAACACTATCTTGTAAGGAAGTGATATAACATGGAAAAGAAATACCAAATTTTTATTTCGTCAACTTATAAGGATTTGATAGAAGCACGTAGCAAAGTAAGGGATGCAATCCTGTCAATGATGCATTTCCCAGTTGGCATGGAGATGTTTAACGCTGCTGACGAAGAACAGTGGGAAATCATACAAGAGACGATTGATAGTTCGGATTATTATGTTTTGATTTTGGGACAGCGATATGGCTCTGTAATAGAATCTGGATCGGATGCTGGAATTAGCTATACGGAAAAGGAATTTCGCTATGCGAGAGAGAAGAAAATTCCTATTCTGGTATTCATAATTGATGATGATGTGGCAATTAAGCCGGAATTTATGGAAAAAGATCCAGAAAGTATAAAAAAGCTGGCTGATTTCAAGACAGAAGCTAAAAAAGGACGAACGGTACAGTGGTGGACTAATATTGACGAACTTGCTAGAGAGGTTTCAGAATCTTTACATCAGCAAATGGATCGAAAAAAGCGTCCAGGGTGGATAAGAGGAGATGCCTTTGATATTGAAGCAAGTCATGCGGAAATTCTCAGTTTGAATAAAAAGATAAGAGAACTTGAGCAGGAAAATGCTGAGCTGAAATCACAGATTGTAAAGAGGGTTCCTGAGTTGATGGCCGCAGTTGTGCTGGATCAACAGGAGGATGAAGAGGAGGATGAAAAAGGTCTTAAAACACATGGAAAATTGCTTATTGATAGCTCTGATAATGCATACAAAATCCAATTATATCATAATGATGGAGAATGCTACAAAAACAAGTATGAACCACTTGATTTAAGTTGCGTTGAATCACATTTAAAAAAGTATGTAAAAGAAAAGGACTTGCAGGCTTACAATGCAGCACTACCGTCTGAAGAAGAAATAAATGATTATGCACACAAGATGAGCGTATATAAGACAATAACAAACGGTGGTGTTGCGCTCAAGCTAAGAGTGCTTAATAAGGGAACAGCGAAAGCAACCGACATTAGAATCTCAATCGTATTTCCAAAAGATATTTTTGTATATGACATTGATGATATCGAAAAAATGAAGGAGCCGAAAGCACCAAAACTTCCACCGAATCCTATTGAAAAGGCAGAGGAACGTTTTATGAGCGACTTAAATCCAGTATATGGCTTGTTGAAAAATAGTATGGACGGAATGCAGCCATTCTACTCAGCTCGAAGCTTGCCGATTATAGACCCGGCAATTTTTAACAACTCCAATTCTTCTGTGTTTGAATCAATATCTATACGAGATAACTCAATATTTGCTGAATGCAATCAGTTGCCACATAAAGATGATACCGAGTTTGATGGGATATATATTGTTCCGGCTAGAAAAGGAAAATTCAAAGTAAGCGTTTCACTGATGTGTTCGGAATATATTGAACCGAAAGTTCATGATATTGAATTTGAAATTGTCTAATAATTAAAATAAGTACGAATAAGCCGCATAGGGCTTCCCAATGGTTTTAACCCAATGGGAAACTTTATGCGGCTTATTTTTTGCTTTTTTTGAAAAAATTGTTGTCCCTATCTTGACATCAGGGGGATTGATTGAGCGCAGACGAACGCGGTTTTCTTCGCCCAATCACATCTTTGTGAAAATTCCAAATGTTGAATAGT
>ENA-OWOU01000640-OWOU01000640.1-gut-metagenome-genome-assembly--contig:-NODE-640-length-19963-cov-18.996882_pt1 | contig 19963 bp, 14 predicted proteins | sample MGYA00248248_ERZ651801 | MGnify/ENA primary metagenome ERZ651801 (study PRJEB26908, sample SAMEA4031710) | gut metagenome | biome: gut; feature: normal infant; material: stool | place: China | collected... | reverse complement strand
ATACCGCATTCCAAACCGGCATGAATCACTTTCACAGCAGGTTCCTTACCGAATTGTGCCTTATAAGACTCCTTCATTGCTTTCAGGATAGGAGAATCCACATTAGGCTCCCAGCCTGAATAGCCACCTGAACGGGTTACTTCCATACCTGCCATAGAGAAACAGCTTTCCAGTGCAGTGTTCAGATAATCCTTCATTGAATCGCGTGAACTACGGGCCAGAATTTTTATCTCCGCCTTGCCACCACCGATAGAAACGATAGCCAGATTAGAAGAGGTTTCTACAGTATCGGGGATAGTAGGAATCATACGCATCACTCCATTCTGACAAGCATAAATGGCATCCACCAGATTATCTTTAATTTCATCGGGAACCATCATCGCAGGCAATTCCACCCGTTCTGCCTTGAAGCTGATCGGTGTTTCGTGTACATGATATTCTTCATTCCACAATGCTTCGCACTCCTGCACAAATTCCAGTACGTCCGCTTCTTCTTCAGCCGGAACCGTAATGACCACTTCACATTCACGAGGAATGGCATTACGCATATTGCCACCTTGCCAAGACACCAGGCAAGCCTCATCGTAAGTAATCACCTGGTTCATGAAACGAGCCATCAGCTTGTTGGCATTGGCACGTCCTTCATTTATTTCCAATCCTGAATGACCACCGCGCAGCCCTTTCAAGGTAACTTTCAAAGCAATGTCAGCCGGATCTGTTTCCACTTCTTTATATTCCAACACAGCTGTCAGGTCTTCGCCGCCTGCACAACCGATATACAATTCCCCTTCTTCTTCCGAATCCAAATTCAACAGAATATCACCGTCTACCGTTCCCGGCTTCAAACCGAACGCACCGAACATACCGGTTTCTTCGTCGGCAGTAATCAGTGCTTCCAACGGACCATGTTTCAGCGTCTTGTCTTCCATGATAGCCATGATAGCGGCAACACCCATGCCATCATCGGCTCCCAAAGTCGTACCTTTGGCTTTCACCCAATCTCCGTCAATATAAGTTTCGATAGGATCATTTTCAAAATCATGTACTGTATCGTTATTCTTCTGAGGAACCATGTCCATGTGAGCCTGAAGAATCACCTTCTTACGGTTTTCCATCCCCGGAGTGGCAGGCTTGCGGTAAATGATATTACCGGCTTCGTCCTGGAATGACTCTACGCCTACACTTTTTCCAAAGTTCAGCAAGAACTCTTGCACTTTCTTCAAGTAACCCGAAGGGCGGGGAACCTGAGTCAATGAATAGAAATGCTTCCACACATTCTGCGGAGCGAGAGAGAGAATTGTACTCATAACTTCTTAGTTTTATTTGTGAACGGCAAAGCCGCTAATCCATATATACCCAACAAAATTAATAAAAAAGTTTGTATTCCATGCACTAATAAGGCAAAAATTCCCGCATCTTCTTTTCCCACTCCATAGAGCATCATCATCGTTATGACAGCAAAATGCCACGGACCCGCCCCATTAGGAGTCGGAACTACTACCGCAATGCTACCTACAGCAAACATGACCAGTCCCGCCATCACTCCCAAATTATCGGAAAAATCGAAACAAAAGAAAGAAACATAGAATTGCAGGAAATAGCAAGTCCAGATACCGACGGTATAAAGAATGAACAGAGGCATCCGCTTTACATGGCGCAAAGACAGTACACCGACCCATACATTATGGAGAATACCTTTCACTTTAGCAAAGACCGTCACATTCCTGATCAGAAAAAAAGCCAGCACCAATACGGCCAGCACACAGACGATAGTGATATAGAAATGCCCCGAAGTAAATACCTGTGCCAAAACCGTGGTATCCGTGCCGGTTTCTTTAAAAAAAGTATCGAATACCCTTGCCTGCATTATAAGAGTTACCCCTGTAATCAACGACACACACAGCGTATCAATCAGCCGTTCCGTAACCACCGTACCCAGCGATTTGGAAAAAGATGTACCATCATATTTAGCCAACACCCCGCAACGGGAAATCTCACCTACACGGGGAACAACCAAGTTGGCGGCATAAGACACAAAGATGGCATACACACAATCGGATGTTTTGGGATGCTCGCCCAACGGAGCCAGCGTAAGCTTCCACCGCCAGCCACGAAAAATATGACTAAACACACCAAACACTAATGACACTAACATCCACCCATAGTTCATTCCTCCATCCAAGACCTCCCACACCCGGGAAAAATTGAATCCGTGATACATCCATATCAGTATCGCAGCCCCCAAAAATAACGGAAATGCAATCTGCAAACCTTTATTTATAATCTTTTTTAATCGAGTTCGTTCCAAAATCTGTGTATATTAATTTAGAATGTTTACCTTTGCACGATGCAAAGATACTATCTTAGCGAAATAAACCTATTTATTAACGATAGAAAAATAACGGAATGGGATTAGTAAAGCCAAAAAAATTTCTAGGACAACACTTCTTGAAAGATCTCAGTATTGCAAAAGATATAGCCGATACGGTAGACGTGTGCCCTGACTTGCCAATTCTGGAAGTAGGACCGGGGATGGGGGTACTAACCCAGTTTATTATGCAGAAAAAACGTCCGGTAAAAGTGGTGGAACTGGACTATGAATCTGTAGCCTATCTCCGTGAGAACTTCCCTGCCCTGGAAAATAATATCATTGAAGACGACTTCTTGAAACTGAACCTCGAAAAATTATTTGACGGAAAACCTTTTGTCCTGACCGGCAACTATCCTTATAATATATCCAGCCAGATATTCTTTAAAATGCTGGATTACAAAGACCTGATACCCTGTTGTACCGGAATGATCCAAAAAGAAGTGGCCGAACGCATTGCCGCCGGTCCCGGAAGCAAGACATACGGCATTCTCAGTATCCTGATACAAGCCTGGTACAAAGTAGAATACCTGTTCACCGTACACGAACATGTATTCAATCCGCCTCCCAAGGTGAAAAGTGCGGTCATCCGTATGACACGCAATGAAACGACGGAACTGGGATGCAATGAAAAATTGTTCAAGCTCATTGTAAAAACAACATTCAACCAACGGCGTAAAACTTTGAGAAACTCTATTTCTTCCATTTTAGACAAAGAGAACCCATTGAGCGCAGACCCCATTTTCAACAAACGCCCGGAACAGTTGTCTGTACAAGAGTTTATCGAACTGACCAACCGGGTGGAAGCGGCGCTGAAAAACAAGACGGATATTGTCTATAGCAATGATATCGCCCGGAAAGGAACAAACAAGAAAGAATAACACCTATTTATTATATTAACGGAAGAGTAGGATGAATAAAGAGGAATTAGAAAAAGTAGAGCAGCTGATCGAGCAAAAAGACTCAGAGCAACTTAAGGACTTGCTTGCCGGACTGCATCCTGCCGACATAGCAGAGCTGTGCAATGAACTGGATGCGGAAGAAGCACGGTTCATATACCTGTTACTGGACAATGAGACTGCCGCCGATGTCCTTATCGAAATGGACGAAGACGCCCGTAAGGAATTCCTGGAAATCCTTCCCTCTGAAACAATCGCCAAACGGTTCGTTGACTACATGGATTCGGATGATGCCGTGGACATTATCCGTGAAATGGACGAGGACAAACAAGAAGAAGTCCTCTCACACATTGAAGACATAGAACAAGCCGGAGACATTGTCGATTTGTTGAAATATGACGAAGACACTGCCGGTGGATTGATGGGTACCGAAATGGTAATCGTAAACGAAAACTGGAGTATGCCCGAATGTCTGAAGGAAATGCGCATCCAGGCGGAAGATATGGACGAAATCTATTATGTATATGTAGTAGACGATGACCAGCGGCTGCGCGGTGTGTTCCCGTTGAAGAAAATGATCACCAGCCCTTCCGTATCCAAAGTGAAGCACGTGATGAGGAAAGAACCGATATCCGTCCATGTAGATACCCCTATAGACGAAGTGGTACAAACCATTGAAAAATATGACCTGGTCGCCGTTCCGGTAGTGGACAGTATCGGACGCCTGGTAGGACGGATTACGGTAGACGATGTGATGGACGAAGTACGTGAACAGGCTGAGCGCGACTACCAGCTGGCATCAGGTTTGTCACAAGACGTGGAAACAGACGATAATGTATTCCGCCAGACTACAGCCCGTCTGCCCTGGCTGCTCATCGGCATGATAGGCGGAATAGGAAACTCCATGATTCTGGGCAACTTTGACAGCACTTTTGCCGCACATCCCGAAATGGCCCTCTACATCCCCCTTATCGGCGGAACAGGGGGGAATGTGGGAACACAGTCCTCGGCACTTATCGTACAAGGACTGGCAAACAGCTCGCTGGATGCCCAAAACACCTGGAAACAAATAGTAAAGGAATCTGTAGTGGCCGTAATCAATGCTACTATTATTTCTATGCTGGTATATATCTATAATTTCATCCGTTTCGGGGCAAGTGCCACCGTGACTTATTCGGTTTCATTCAGCCTGTTTGCAGTAGTCATGTTCGCTTCCATCTTTGGGACCCTGGTTCCTATGACACTGGAAAAACTAAAAATAGATCCGGCCATCGCTACAGGTCCGTTCATATCCATCACCAATGACATTATAGGTATGATGCTTTATATGGGCATCACCGTATTACTATCCTGACACATTTCACTACAGATTACATAGATTGAAATTCAGAGAAAAGACAGATTCACGCAGAAGCCGGCAAAGAATCACAATAAAAGAGAATCTGTATGAATCTATGTAATCTGCAGCGCATTTATCCCCCCTGATTCTCCTATTTTCTCCACTTTTAAAGATTTTCCTAAAAAAATCGGGAAAAACAGTATGAAGTTCTAATTTATTTCTTTTAATTTGTAAATTGTTGTTATAACAAAAACGCTTACTTTAAAAATCTATACGATGGACTCGAATGAAACTATCCGCCCTTTAACCGAAGTTCCAGTGGAACAGACATCTGAAACTTTGGTATCATCTTCCGCTACTGCAGAAGAAAATAACGCTACGTATGTACCTAAACAAACGAAAGAAGAGGTCATCGAACGTTTAAAAGAAATCAACGAAGACGCCTGCAATGCAGACAAACAAGAGTTGGATTTATTGAAACAGAACTTCTACAAGCTGCACAAGGCTGAGCAAGAAGCCGCCCGTAAGGCATTTATTGATGGCGGAGGTGCTCCTGAGGCATTTATTCCCCAACCGGACGATGCTGAAAGCCGTTTCAAAGATATCATGAGTTCTATCAAAGAGAAAAGAAGCGCCATACAAGCAGAACAAGATAAAGAAAAAGAAGATAACCTGGTGAAAAAGCTCGCCATTATCGACCGCTTGAAAGAACTTGCCGAATCTCCCGAAGATGCCAACAAAGCATACAATGAATTCAAGAAACTGCAACAGGAATGGAACGATATAAAACAGGTGCCGGCTGCCAAAGTAAATGAACTATGGAAAAATTATCAGCACTATGCAGAAAAGTTCTATGACTTGATAAAGTTGAACAACGAATTCCGTGAATATGATTTTAAAAAGAATCTTGAAATAAAGACTCATCTCTGTGAAGCCGCAGAGAAATTGGCTGATGAAGAAGATGTGATTTCCGCTTTCCACCAATTACAAAAGTTACATCAGGAATTCCGGAATACGGGTCCTGTTGCAAAAGAATTGCGCGAAGATATCTGGACCCGCTTCAAAACCGCCTCTACAGCCGTAAACCGTCGTCACCAGCAACATTTCGAAGCCTTAAAAGAAAAAGAGCAACATAACTTGGATGAAAAGACCGTAATCTGTGAAATAGTGGAAGCGATGGAATACGATACGTTCACTACCTTCCAAGATTGGGAAAACAAAACTCAGGAAATCATTGCTTTGCAAGCTAAATGGAAAACAATTGGTTACGCACCTCAAAAAATGAACGTGAAGATATTCGAACGTTTCCGTGCCGCTTGTGATGAGTTTTTCAAACGCAAAGCCGAGTTCTTCAAATCCATCAAGGAAAGCATGGCAGGCAATCTGGAAAAGAAGAAAGCATTATGTGAAAAAGCAGAAGCACTAAAAGAAAGCACAGATTGGAAAACAACTGCTGATATTCTAAGCAAATTACAAAAGGAATGGAAAACAATCGGTCCTGTTCCTAAAAAGTATTCGGATGCCGTATGGAAACGATTCATCGCCGCATGTGATTATTTCTTCGAGCAAAAGAACAAGGCGACCTCTTCACAACGCTCGGCTGAACAGGAAAACATGGTTCAGAAAAAGGCGATCATTGAAAAATTAAATGCAATTGACGCACAGGAAACGCCGGAAGAGGATGCGGGAAACACCATTCGAGAATTAATGAAAGAATGGAATGGCATCGGTCATGTACCGTTTAAAGAAAAAGATAAATTGTACAAGCAATATCATGGTGTCATCGACAAGTTGTTTGATAAGCTGAATCTTTCCGCATCACAGAAAAAATTAAGTAACTTTAAATCAACCATCAGCAAGGAAGGCAACCTTTATCGTGAACGCGAAAAACTGGTTCGTGCTTACGAAAACATGAAGAATGAAATTCAAACATACGAGAACAACTTGGGTTTCTTGACCAGTTCTTCCAAAAAAGGTAGCAGTTTGGTTACGGAAATGAATCGTAAAGTGGAAAAACTCAAAGCAGACCTAGAATTGATCTTGAAAAAAATAGAGGTAATCGACCAATCAATGAAAGACGAATAAAAACAACTATAAAAAAAGAGTTTAATGCAAATGCGTTAGACTCTTTTTTTACTAACGTACTACTGATTTTTTGCACCTTTTTCATCCTGCGTGTTTTCATGGCCTACTAAAAAAGACAAATAGAACAATTGAGAGAAAGCGAAACCCCGAATTACGCCCGGATTGGCGTTGCATTGCTTCCGAACCAACCCGTTTTTTCATAAGTTTTACGGAATTTTACGTTGATTCCATTCCGACTGGTCTATTATCAAGATAGCTAGCCCAAAATAAAAAAGTTCTTCTAAAATTCTAATTTTAGAAGAACTTTTTCTTTAACAAGTAGTTTATGTGTTGGGATACCAGGATTCGAACCTGGAAAAACAGGACCAGAATCTGTTGTGTTACCATTACACCATATCCCAATTTTCCTATCAAAACACCCGTTTTGATTTTGACGCTGCAAAGATACGGCTTTTTATTTAATCCACAAATTTTTGAAGCTTTTTTTCTAATCAAGATTCTTTTTTTCTCCATTTTCCTTCTTTTCCAACCTTCTTTATCCTTCTTGACCGTGTATCTTCACTCTAGACTTAACATAGCAATAAAAAGATTCTCTAACTAAAAAAAACAAAAACCGAATATATTTAATGCACATTTTTTCGCTAGAATGAGAAAACCAAGTATCTTTGTGCATTGTTGTAAATACATATATTAGAATAATCAGTTGTTAATAACATTATAATGAACGAAGCAGAGACTTTAGTAAAAAAAATAACAGAAGGCATTCAAGAAAAGAAAGGTAAAAACATTGTAATAGCGGACCTCACCGCCATTGATGATACCATTTGCAGCTATTTCGTAATCTGTCAAGGTAATTCCCCAAGTCAAGTTACAGCTATCGTTGACTCAGTCAAGGAATATGTACATAAAGAAATAGATGACAAGCCTACGGGAATAGACGGACTGAGAAACGCAGAATGGGTTGCAATGGACTACAGTGATGTACTGGTACATGTCTTTTTGCCGGAAACAAGAAATTTTTATAATCTGGAACATTTATGGGCAGATGCCAAACTGACCCAAATTCCTGATCTAGACTAATCCAATACAGAATCAAAATGAGTGAAAATACCAACAATAGACCAAAGATAAACATGCCACGCTTCAATTTAAGTTGGCTGTATGTTATCATTGCCATGAGTTTTGCCATCCTCTACTTTTCCAACCAAGAAGGAGGAATTGACAAACAAATAACATATACCGAGTTTAAAGATATGATAAACAAGGGATATGCCAATAAAATAATTGCATACGATGACAATACGGTAGAAATGTACATTAAACCGGAATTTGTTAAAGATGTATTTAAAAATGACTATAAAAAAGTAGGGCGTAACCCAGCCTTGAACGTAGAAATAGGTTCCATGGAGTCATTGGATAAATTCATGGAAAAGGCACAGGAAGAAGGTCACTTTACCGGATCTATCAGTTATGAAAAGAAACGCGACTACTTCGGTGCATTATTTTGGAATATCGCTCCGTTTTTGCTGTTGATCGGTATCTGGATGTTTGCCATGCGTCGCATGAGCGGCGGAGCAGGGGCCGGAGGCGCCAATCCGTTCAACGTAGGCAAAAGCAAAGCTCAGGTATACGAAAAAGGAGACAAAACTAACCGGATTACTTTTAAAGATGTAGCCGGACAAGCGGAAGCTAAACAAGAAGTGGAGGAAATTGTAGAGTTTCTGAAACAACCTCAGAAATACACGGAGTTGGGAGGTAAGATACCTAAAGGCGCTTTACTGGTAGGCCCTCCGGGAACCGGTAAGACTTTGCTGGCAAAAGCTGTTGCCGGTGAAGCGGATGTACCTTTCTTTTCGCTTTCGGGTTCCGACTTTGTGGAAATGTTTGTCGGAGTAGGTGCATCCCGTGTACGTGACTTGTTCCGCCAGGCGAAAGAGAAAGCTCCTTGCATTATTTTCATTGATGAAATTGACGCGGTAGGACGTGCCCGTGGCAAAAATCCAAGCATGGGTGGAAATGATGAACGCGAAAATACATTAAACCAATTATTGACAGAAATGGACGGTTTTGGTTCAAATAGCGGTGTGATCATTTTGGCCGCTACCAACCGTGCGGATATATTGGATAAGGCATTATTGCGTGCCGGTCGTTTTGACCGCCAGATTCATGTTGACTTACCCGATTTAAACGAACGTAAAGAAGTATTCGGAGTACATTTGAAGCCTTTAAAGCTGGACGAAAGTGTCGATCTGGATTTGCTCGCCCGTCAAACTCCTGGATTCAGTGGAGCAGATATTGCCAATGTATGTAATGAAGCAGCACTGATCGCCGCCCGCCATGGTAAGAATGCGGTTGGGAAACAAGATTTTCTAGATGCTGTAGACCGTATTATCGGTGGTTTGGAAAAGAAAACCAAAATCATGACTGCCGAAGAAAAGCGTACTATTGCCTTACACGAAGCCGGTCACGCTACGCTGTCTTGGTTTTTGGAACATGCCAATCCTTTGATTAAGGTAACCATTGTTCCCCGTGGACGTGCATTGGGAGCCGCATGGTATTTGCCCGAAGAACGGCAAATCACAACCAAAGAGCAGATGCTGGATGAAATGTGTGCCACTTTAGGGGGACGTGCAGCCGAAGAACTGTTCACCGGACATATTTCAACCGGTGCCATGAACGATTTGGAACGTGTGACAAAACAATCATATGGAATGATTGCTTATGCCGGAATGAGTGAAAAGTTACCCAACTTATGTTATTACAGCAACGATGAATACTCTTTCAGCAAGCCTTACAGTGAACGTACAGCCGAACTGATTGACGAAGAAGTGAAAAGAATGATCAACGAACAATATGATCGGGCAAAAGCAATATTATCCGAACATAAAGATGGTCACAACGAGCTGGCCCGTCTGTTGGTTGAAAAAGAAGTAATTTTCGCTGAAGATGTGGAACGCATTTTTGGCAAACGCCCCTGGACTTCACGTTCAGAAGAAATTATGGCTTTAGAAGCTACAGCAAAACCAGTAGAAGTAACCGAAGATTTTGAAGAGAAGAATTCTTCAGATTCTGAGGAAAAGGAAAAAGAAAAAAAAGAAGCATAACATTGTAGAAAGATCTGTCAACTATATAAGCATGTCATTCTGAATGATACAAAGAGTCTGTAATAATTCAGATATATCCGGGTTCTTCATGGTCACTCAGAATGATAAAAAAAACAGATCTTCTACTTTGATTTTTGAATCACTTAAGACTAACGACCGTGAAAAGCAATTTCTTACAACGTGCCATAACCGGAATTATTTTTGTTGCAGTACTGATAGGCTGCATCGTGGGAGGGGCTGTCTCATTCGGCATCCTATTTGCCATTATCAGCGCATTGGCAATCAATGAATTCTGTAATTTGGTCAATCATGTAGAAGGAATACAAGTAAATAAACGTATATGTATTCTCAGCGGAATTTTTCTTTTCCTGTGCTTTTTCTATTTTGGAATAGATCCTTCACAAACAGGTATATTTATTCCTTATTTAGCTTTATTTATTTATCTGATGGTCAGCGAACTTTATTTGAAAAAAGAAAACCCGCTGAATAATTGGGCTTATGCCATGTTAAGCCAGATGTATATTGCCTTGCCATTCGCTTTGCTGAATGTATTGGCTTTCCACTCGGACGAAACAGCCAGCCTTTCACAATACAACGCTATTCTCCCACTATCTATTTTTATATTCAACTGGGTGAATGATACAGGTGCTTACTGTACAGGCATGCTGTTTGGCAAACATAAACTATTTGAACGCATCTCTCCTAAGAAGTCATGGGAAGGCTCTATTGGCGGCGGTATTTTCTGTATCATAGCTTCTTTCCTGCTATCTCACTTCTTCCCTTTCATGTCTACCGGAGTATGGACCGGACTAGCATTGACAGTGGTAGTATTCGGAACCTGGGGAGATTTAACGGAATCTTTATTAAAACGCCGTCTAGGCATCAAAGATTCGGGCAATATTTTACCGGGACACGGTGGTATGCTCGACCGTTTTGACAGCGCAATTCTCGCAATCCCGGCAGCAGTAGTCTATCTGTATGTAGTTTCTTTATTTTAACTCCGCCAAATCCAAAGGATTAAAGCCCGGTACATCCTCGCCAGTGAGCGGATAAGAGAAAATATATGTTTTTTCTTCCCCGTCCACAGGATTAACCAATACCTTTATTCCTTTCAATTCACTGTTTTCCGGTGAATAATCATCTAATTTAAAAGAAACCATACCAGGTACCAATCTGCCCTGACTTCCGTTGTTATTATAGCGGAGTTCCAAATGCGCATATCCGTCCTCTGTCCAAGGAATCATCTCATTCACAACCAGATTAAGAATAGGTTTCTGCGGACTGGGAAAATTCAACATAAAACGTACATTCAGATACTCATTAGAAGGCCACATATCCTTGATCTGTACTTTCATATTTCCAATACTGTCCATATTATCGGGATTCAGTCCGATAATTTCCTGAACAGATACTAAGGCATAGTCATTCAAACGGATATTATAAGCAAATCCACTTTCACCGACCTCTAAAAAAGAATAATTCCCAAAAATCCGTTCTCCTGCCTTCAAATCCCGGTAAGGAACAATATGCTGCACTACCCATAACTTCTCTCCGTTGTCCAACACCAAATAAGGAGCATCATACTGAGGTTGGTTTTCTACGGTAGCCATAGCTATCGTCACCGTACTATTGGGATAGCTTTCGTCATTGCCACAAGCTGAAAAGGCGAATACTCCGCTCAAAAGAAGTATCGCCCCTGCCATTAATTGAAAAGAATATTTCATATACTTTCGGGGTTTAGGTTATTTACCCGAAAGAACAAAAAGAGATAGTGAAAAGTTTACTTTTTCAGTAAAGCCACCATTTCACGGGCGGCCTCCTCCGAAGCACCTGCCGGACCTAAAATCTGAATGATGCGCTCATACTCCTCCAGCATTTCATTTCTATATACCTTATTATATAAGAGAGCCTCTAGTTCAGAACGGACATTCTGCACAGTCATGGTATCTGCTACCAGTTCACGCACCACTTCCTTATCGGCTACCAGATTAACCAACGAAATATATTTCACCTTTAGAATATGCCGGCGAAGAAAAGCGATAAACGTCCCTACCGGAGTATAGTAACACACCACTTGAGGAACACGGAAAAGAGCTGTTTCCAAAGTTGCAGTACCCGAAGTCACCAATGCCGCTTGCGCGTGCTGCAACAACCTGTAGGTCTGTCCGAAAATGATTTTAACCGGTACATTCGGATTTATATAACCCGCATAATAGGCAGGGTCCATCCCCGGAGCCCCTGCCAACACCAATTGATAATCTTTGGTAAACGGAGCAGCAGCCTCCAGCATCATCGGTAGGTTGTCTTTGATTTCCTGTTTCCGGCTGCCCGCCAACAATGCGATAACAGGCTTTTCGGACAAGCCATTATCCGCCACAAATTCCGGAAACCCATCCGGATGTTTCTTACAATAAGCATCCACTGCATCTACACAAGGATTACCCACATAATGAACAGGGTACTGATGTCCGGCAAAAAACTCAATCTCAAAAGGCAGGATAGAAAACAATTCGTCCACATCCCGCTTGATATTTTTAATCCTATACTCTTTCCAAGCCCATATTTTAGGAGAAATATAATAGTAGACAGGTATTTGCGTCTGCTTCTTTATAAACTCGGCTATTTTCAGGTTAAAGCCGGGATAATCCACCAGAATCACTACATCAGGAGCCCAACGAACAATGTCCTGCTTACATTCTTTCATATTCCGAAAGATAGTACGCAAATGCAACAACACCGGGATAAAACCCATATAAGCCAGTTCTTTGTAATGCTTCACCCGCGTTCCACCAACAGCCGTCATCAAGTCCCCGCCAAAGAAACGGAATTCTGCTTCCGGATCTTCCTGCATCAAGGCACGCATCAAATTAGATGCGTGCAAATCGCCTGATGCCTCGCCTACTATCAAATAGTATTTCATACTTCCAGATTCCAGTTTTTCAACTCATTCATCATCCCATAAGCAGTCACATCAATTTTGGTAGGAGTTACCGCCACATACCCATGTCCTAATGCCCAGTGGTCCGAATCTTCCGCTTCCGGTTCATAGTTATCAAACTCTCCGGTCAGCCAGAAATACTCTCCACCCCGAGGATGCAGACTACGCTTCCATTCATTAATCCAAGCCCCATTCGTCTGACGGCAGATGCGTACCCCTTTCAAGGAAGCTGTATCCGGAAAGTTCACATTCAAGCAAATACCCAAAGGCAAGCCATGCTCCAGGACCTGCTCAGTAATACGGCGTATATAAGGCAGCGATGAAGAGAAATCAGCATCCGCAAAATGATTACATAATGAATATCCGATAGAAGAGATCCCCTTCAGACACCCTTCAATCACTACCCCCATCGTACCGGAATAATGCACATTCACTGAAGAATTATCACCGTGGTTTATTCCACCTATCACCACATCGGGACGACGGGGAACAACTGTATGCAATGCCAGTTTCACACAATCTACCGGTGTGCCCGTACATTTATACACAGTCAAATCCTCTTCTTCACGTACCTTGTAATACCGCACAGGATGTTCGGAAGTGATCGCCCCCGAAGCTCCCGAACGAGGACCGTCCGGTGCCATTACGATTATCTCACCCATTCCACGCAACCCGCGTATCAATTCATTCAATCCCTTAGCTTCCACGCCGTCATCATTTGACAGCAATATCAACGGTTTTTCTTTCTCCATATTTTTCCACTCTTTTTCTCGGAGCGTAAAGATACAACTCTTTGCCGGAACTACCCCTCGCCAGAAAAGAAAATTATCTTAATGTTCTACAACCCAGTGCTAAAAATAGAATAGAATTGAATGAAAATTTCTATCTTTGCCGCCGTTGAGTTATTAACAAAACCAATGAGTTATCAACAGTTTTGCTAATGTCTGCCGTTTTTTATAGGTGCAATCACCTATTATTTGTTACTTCGCAGCGAGAAAAACTGATTAATATGGGAAAAATTATTGCTTTAGCCAATCAAAAAGGTGGCGTAGGTAAAACTACCACAACGATTAACCTCGCAGCTTCTCTGGCAACACTGGAGAAAAAGGTGCTGGTTATTGATGCAGACCCTCAGGCCAACGCATCATCAGGATTGGGTGTGAACATCAAAGAGGTAGAATGCTCTATCTATGAATGTATTATCAACGAAGCCGATATACGGGAAGCAATTTATACCACCGACATTGACGGACTCGACATTGTATCTTCACACATCGACCTGGTTGGCGCAGAAATAGAAATGTTGAACCTGGAAGACCGCGAGAAGATCATGAAAAAAGTATTAGCCCCCATGCGGGACGAATATGACTATATCCTGATAGACTGCTCCCCGTCGTTAGGCTTGATAACGATCAATGCGCTGACAGCAGCCGATTCAGTGATAATCCCTGTTCAATGCGAATATTTTGCATTAGAGGGCATCAGCAAATTGCTGAATACCATTAAGATTATTAAATCGAAACTGAATCCTTCACTGGAAATAGAAGGCTTCCTGCTGACAATGTTCGATTCACGTCTGCGTCTGGCCAACCAGATTTATGATGAAGTGAAACGCCATTTTCAAGAATTGGTATTCAAGACAATTGTACAGCGTAACGTCAAACTGAGCGAAGCTCCCAGCCACGGCATTCCTGCAATATTGTATGATGCCGACTCTACCGGAGCCAAGAATCATTTGGCATTGGCACAAGAAATTATAACACGTAACAGTAAGTAAACAATGGCAGTACAGAAAAAATTTGCTTTAGGACGCGGGCTTGACGCACTGATCTCGACCGAAGAAGTAAAGACAGCCGGCTCATCTTCTATCAATGAGATAGAACTGAGCAAAATATCCGTCAACCCTAACCAACCGCGTCGTGAATTTGATCCGGTAGCGTTACAGGAGTTGGCCGACTCTATTGCCGAGATTGGTATCATCCAACCCATTACGTTGCGTCAACTGAGTGAAGACTCTTACCAGATCATAGCCGGAGAACGTCGTTACCGCGCCTCCATACAGGCAGGACTTAAATCTATTCCGGCATACATCCGCACAGCCGATGACGAGAATGTAATGGAAATGGCGTTGATTGAAAATATTCAGCGTGAAGATTTGAATTCATTGGAGATTGCACTGGCTTATCAACATTTATTGGAACAATATGCATTGACACAGGAACGGCTGAGCGAACGTGTCGGAAAAAAACGTACCACTATCGCCAATTATCTGCGTCTGCTGAAACTTCCGGCCCAGATTCAAGTAGCGTTGAAAAACCGCGAAATAGACATGGGACACGCCCGTGCCTTATTGTCCTTAGATGATCCTAAGACCCAGATACGTATCTTTAATGAAATACAGTCACAAGGCTATTCTGTCCGCAAAGTGGAAGAAATTGTCAAGGCACTGAGCAGTGGCGAGACAGTGGACAGCGGTGGGAAGAAGATCAAACCGAAAGGCTCCAAACTATCCGAGGAATACACTTTGCTGCAAAGCCACCTCTGCGGCTTCTTCGGTTCAAAAGTACAGCTTTCATGTACAGCCAAAGGAAAAGGCAAGATCAGTATTCCGTTCAACAACGAAGAGGACTTGGAACGAATCATGGAAATACTGGATTCACTGAAAAAGAAAGAATAAAGCGTTATTACTACATTGAAAAGAAAAACATCCACATATACAGTGTTTACATTCCTGCTTTTATGCCTTATGATGGCTGGAAGCATGAATGTTCACGCCCAAAAGGCACGCAACCGCCGTATGGGTATAAAGGCAGATTCTATCATACAAGTCAAAGATTCACTTGTCATTGACAGCCTGAAATTGTTGGAAGAACGACAACAGATAGAAAATATGGAAGCACCTGTTGATACTGCCGCTTTAGTCCGTAAAAATGATTCCATACAGAAAGCAATGGCTGCCGAAACAAAACCCCGGTTTATTCCGAACTCCAACCGTGCCATCTGGCTGGCGTTAGTAATTCCCGGCGGCGGACAGATATACAACCGCAAATATTGGAAACTGCCGATAGTATATGGAGGATTTGTGGGATGTGCATATGCGCTGACCTGGAACAACAGAATGTACAAGGACTATTCGCAAGCCTATCTGGATATTATGGACGATGACCCTAATACCAAAAGCTACGAAGACTTCCTGCCTCATGGCGTGAGCGCGGAAGGTATGGAGGAAACCTTTAAAAAACGAAAAGATTTTTACCGCCGGTATCGGGATTTAAGCATATTCTGCTTTATCGGCGTATATATACTGTCTGTCATAGATGCCTATGTAGATGCAGAATTATCAGATTTCGATATATCCAAAGACTTAGGTCTTCAAATACAACCTGTTATTTTTAATGACGGCCGGAGCAGGATACCTAATACAATAGGCCTGCAATGCAGCTTCAAATTTTAATCGCATGAAAAACTTTTTAATTGGTTTATTTACATTTATAGGAACAACGGGAATCAGCGCACAAACCCAAAGTATTACCGTTCACTCGCAAACTACAGGAAAAGAAGAAATTATTGATGTTCCTGAAAGTATGCAGTCAGAAATGGACAGTCTTTACTGGGACTGGCAATCTAAGAATTACATCACATTGGGAGAGAACTGCACAATGGCCTCTACCAACCCTGTTGTAAGTGATTCCATCTATATGGATCGTCTGTCACGTATCCCCTCTATCATAGAAATGCCTTACAATGAGGCAGTACGCAAATTCATTGATATGTATGCCGTCCGTCTGCGCAATAAAGTATCCTTTATGCTTGCGGCAACCAATTTTTATATGCCCATATTTGAAGAAGCACTTGATTTATACGACCTTCCTCAAGAACTGAAATATCTGCCGGTTATAGAATCTGCCTTAAATCCTGTCGCTGTTTCCCGCCAGGGAGCTACCGGTTTGTGGCAGTTCATGTTGGGTACAGGAAAAATATACGGACTGAAAAACAATAGTCTGATAGACGAAAGGCGGGACCCGGTCAAATCAACTTGGGCGGCGGCACGTTACCTGAAAGACCTGTACGACATCTATCAAGACTGGAACCTGGTATTGGCAGCTTACAACTGCGGACCGGGTACTATCAACAAAGCCATACGCCGTGCCGGAGGAGCCACGGATTATTGGACAATCTACAACTACCTGCCCAAAGAAACACGTGGGTACGTTCCTGCTTTCATTGCAGCAAACTACATCATGACCTATTATTGCGAACATGACATCTGTCCCATGGAAACACAGCTCCCCAACGCTACAGACACCATTCACATTAACAAAGACCTCCACTTACAACAAGTGGCAGAAGTGTGCAACATCAACCTCGACCAGCTTCGCAGCCTGAATCCCCAATACAAAAAGGATATTATTCCCGGTAACAGCGAGTTGTGTGTACTTCGTTTGCCCAATAACTTTGTCAGTACTTTCATTGACCGCCAAGACAGTGTATTCGCTTATAAACCCAATGAATATCTGACCAAAAGAAAAACGGTAGCTATCAAGGAAACAACCAGCAGCAGAAACCGCTCATCCAAAGGAACTCTTTATCATAAAATCAAACAAGGAGACACATTGGGAGGAATTGCCGCCAAATACCACGTATCCATCAGTCAATTACGTAATCTAAACGGTATAAAGGGCAATAATATCAGAGCCGGAAAAAGTTTGCGGATCAGATGATTGATAAAAAATACAGATTTAACACTATACATTTTCTGAAAATACTTGCTTGAATATGTTTTTTGTATATTTTTGCAGTATAGATTATAGGAGGCAAAGATATGACGGATGAAAAGCAGACTCAGGAACAGGCGGATGAGGAAATGATAAACCAAGGGTTTCAGGAACTTTTGGACAGTTATCTAGCGACCAAACACCGTAAAAAAGTAGAAATCATCACAAAGGCATTCAATTTTGCCAAACAAGCACACAAAGGAGTAAAGCGACGCTCGGGTGAACCATACATCATGCATCCCATAGCCGTTGCTAAAATTGTATGTACCGAAATAGGACTGGGATCAACTTCCATTTGTTCGGCTTTACTGCATGATGTGGTTGAAGATACAGACTACACTGTGGAAGACATCGAAAATCTGTTTGGTCCTAAAATTGCACAGATTGTAGATGGTCTGACTAAAATATCCGGCGGTATATTTGGGGACCGGGCTTCCGCACAAGCCGAAAATTTCAAGAAATTGCTACTGACCATGAGTGATGATATCCGGGTTATCCTCATCAAAATAGCCGACCGTCTGCATAATATGCGTACGCTTGGCTCCATGCTTCCCAACAAGCAATACAAAATTGCCGGAGAAACCTTATACATCTATGCGCCATTGGCTAACCGCTTGGGCTTAAACAAAATAAAGACAGAACTGGAAGATCTCAGTTTCAAATATGAGCATCCGGAAGAATATGCACAGATAGAATCCAAGCTACAAGAAACACAAGCGGAACGCGAAGAAGTATTCCGTGAATTTACAGCACCTATCCGCGCACAACTGGACAAAATGGGTATCAGCTATCAATTGATAGCACGAGTAAAATCCCCTTATTCCATCTGGAACAAGATGCAGACCAAGCATATCACATTTGAAGAAATATATGATATCCTAGCTGTCCGTATCATTTTCTGTCCCAAAAATCCGGAAGAAGAACTCAATGAGTGCTTTAACATATACGTATCCATATCTAAAATTTATAAACCGCATCCAGATCGCTTGCGCGATTGGGTAAGCCACCCTAAAGCCAACGGCTATCAGGCACTTCACGTAACCCTGATGAGTAACAAAGGCCAATGGATAGAAGTGCAGATACGCAGTGAACGGATGAATGACGTAGCCGAACAAGGCTTTGCCGCACACTGGAAATATAAAGAAGGCGGAGGCAGTGAGGACGAGGGCGAACTGGAAAAATGGCTGCGTACCATCAAGGAAATTCTGGATGATCCGCAACCGGATGCCATGGACTTTCTGGATACCATCAAACTGAACCTGTTCGCTTCTGAAATATTTGTCTTCACTCCGAAAGGTGAAATCAAAACGATGCCGCAAAACTGTACGGCACTGGATTTTGCATTCTCCATCCATACATTCTTGGGCAGCCATTGCATCGGAGCTAAAGTCAACCACAAGCTGGTGCCCTTGAGCCATAAACTGCAAAGCGGCGACCAGGTGGAGATTCTTACTTCCAAATCACAACATGTACAGCCTTCGTGGATAAACTTTGCCACCACTGCAAAAGCCAAGGCTAAGATCCAGGCCATACTGAAACGCGAACAGCGAGGCATGCAGCAGGCCGGTGAGGAAATGTTACGGGAATTCTTCTCCAAGGAAGGAGCAGAGTACACTCCCGAAAATATACGAAAGATCTGTAATCTACATGCCATCAAAACACAGGAAGAATTGTTTGCCGCCATCGGATTAAAAACAATCATTTTAGGAGAAAACGACAAGAACGAACTGAAAGACAAACCGACTCCCAGTAACTGGAAAAAGTATATCTCTTTCGCCTTCGGAGGCAGCAAGACAAACAAGGAGAAAGCGACAGAAGAGAAGGAACCCTTACAAAAGATAGACAGCAAGAAAATATTGAAACTGACTCCCGAAGCTATCCAAAAGAACTATGTGATAGCTGAATGCTGCAAGCCTATTCCGGGAGATGACGTTTTGGGATATATAGGCGACAATAATCGTATCATCATCCACAAACGCCAATGCCCGTTGGCTACCAAACTGAAGAGCAGTTACGGCAACCGTTTGCTGGCCGTGCAGTGGGAAACAGGAAAAACCTTGTACTTCCCTGTAAATATCTATATAAAAGGTATAGATCACATCGGTCTGTTAAATAAGGTAACAGAAGTCATTTCACAACAATTGAATGTAAATATCCACAAGTTGAACATAGAGAGCAATGACGGTATCTTTGAGGGGAGAATACAATTGTTTGTCCACGATGTGGATGATGTAAAATCCATCACTACCAATCTAAGAAAGATAGATGAGATAAAAACCGTCACCCGTATCGAGAAGTTCGAAGACCAGCCGAATTAACCAATACCAGTTTCACCGCAGATTACACTGATTGTTCATAACGATTATCCGCAACTCGTTTTTAGGGATATTCAGTAAATGTCTCTAAAAAATAAGATGGCATATGAAGATGATAGGGCATGACCATTTCATATGCC
>ENA-OWOU01000624-OWOU01000624.1-gut-metagenome-genome-assembly--contig:-NODE-624-length-20239-cov-5.160054_pt1 | contig 20239 bp, 9 predicted proteins | sample MGYA00248248_ERZ651801 | MGnify/ENA primary metagenome ERZ651801 (study PRJEB26908, sample SAMEA4031710) | gut metagenome | biome: gut; feature: normal infant; material: stool | place: China | collected 2015 ... | reverse complement strand
CATAAAAAAAAAAAAGATAAAAACATATTTTGTTATCTTTGCCCCCTGTTTTAAACAAAAAAAAAAAAAAAAGGATTTAGACTATTATAAATAAGATAGTCAATAAGCGAATTATATAAATAACTATTCATGGGATTATTACAAGAGAAGTTAGCTAAATACGACCTCCCTCAGCAGATAAAGGCTAAAGGCGTATATCCATACTTTCGTTGTATCGAAAGTGAACAGAACACAGAGGTGATAATGAGTGGCAGAAAGGTGTTAATGTTTGGCTCGAACTCATACTTAGGCCTGACTAATCATCCGAAAGTAATTGAGGCTGCTGTTGAAGCTACCCGCAAATACGGTACGGGTTGTGCCGGATCGCGTTTTCTGAACGGTACACTTGACCTTCATCTTCAATTGGAGAAAGAACTGGCCGAATTTGTTGGCAAAGAAGATGCTATCATTTATTCCACAGGATTTCAGGTAAATTTGGGTGTAGTTTCGTGTGTGACAGGTCGTGAAGATTATGTGATCTGTGACGAACTTGACCACGCTTCTATTGTTGAAGGGCGTCGCCTCTCTTTTTCTACCATCCTTAAGTTTAAGCACAACGACATGGAATCTCTTGAGAAGGAGTTGCAGAAGTGTCGTCCGGATGCAGTGAAACTGATTGTAGTAGATGGAGTATTCAGTATGGAAGGTGATATAGCCAATTTGCCTGAGATCGTTCGTTTGTCTAAGAAATATGATGCCAATATCATGGTAGACGAAGCACACGGCTTGGGAGTTCTGGGCAATAACGGACGTGGTACTTGTGATCATTTCGGGTTGACTAAAGAAGTGGATCTTATCATGGGTACATTCAGTAAGTCATTGGCTGCTATCGGTGGTTTTATAGCTGCTGATGAATCCATTATTAATTATTTGCGTCATAATTCCCGTTCGTATATCTTCAGTGCAAGTAATACGCCTGCTGCCACTGCCGCTGCTCGTGCCGCACTCCAGATTATGAAAAACGAACCAGAACGTATCGAACACTTATGGGACATTACCAATTACTCTTTAAAGTGTTTCCGTGAGCTTGGTTTCGAAATCGGGCACACCTCCACTCCTATTATTCCGCTATATGTACGTGATATGGAGAAGACATTTATGGTAACCAAAATGTTATTTGACGAGGGCGTATTTGTAAATCCGGTAGTTCCTCCCGCATGTTCTCCGAACGATACGTTGATTCGTTTCTCATTAATGGCTACACATTCCAAAGAACAGATTGACTTTGCTATCGGTAAGTTGGTGAAATGTTTCAAGGCACTTGATCTTTTATAAATAAGATAAGGAATAAATATACGAAAGGGATTATGTTGTTTGACATAATCCCTTTTTCATTTAAGGCTCCTTTGTTTCCATTTATAGTTTACGTTATCAATATCCTTATCCTTATCAGGGGTATCCCATGACATTATCTATTCTTTAATTGCATCTATTGGATTGGACTTTGCAACCCGCCAACTGTTAAAGCTAACAGTGCATATTGTCATGACTAAAGTTATCAATAGAGGAAGAATAAAAACTTTCAATCCAATGGGGGCTCTATAAGCGAATTGCTCTATCCAGTGCAACATTAGTGTATATACAATGGGAGTTGCGATGATAAATGCGATTAAGATATAACACAAGAATGGACGATTAAGTAACCAAACGATTTGCCAGGTGGAAGCACCGTTCACTTTACGAATTCCTATCTCCCGAGTGCGTTGTTCGGATGCGTACCATGCTATGCCGAACAGACCAAAAGCTGTCAAGAATAAGCTTATGATTGAGTATACCAATAATAATTGAGAGAAATTAGTTACTTCTTGATTGAATGACAAGTATTTCATGTACAAATCTGTACCGGTAAAAGAACGATTAGGGAAATGTGTCTCCCATAGTTGTCGTATCTTTTGTAAGGTTTCAATTCGTTGGTCCGGATCGATCTTTAAAGATATATAATAACATTGGTTCTCGGGGACTTCTTGCAAGATCATTTGCAATGGGGCTACCGGTTGATTAAAAGAGGTCAGTTTAAAGTCTTTGATTACTCCTACAATAATAGCTCCTTGCTGAGTATTATTCTTGTTGTATTTGTTCAGTGGCTGACTAATGGGGTCTTCTCCTGCGGGTACAAAATGATGTTGGAAGGATTCATTGACAATAACCGGTATAGCGGTTTGGGCTATGAGTTCTTTAGTACGTTCCGGATGAAGTAAAGTCATGTCATATAGTTCCTGAAACTTCGGGCTTTCATTGTACAAATTAACCATGACCAGTGTTTCTTCCTCTCCTTCCTGGTTCACAGGTACTGCCATGCTCCAGGGTTCAAAAATGTTCCCGCGGGTAGTAATCGCACTTTTTATTCCAGGTAGACTTTTTAAATCATTATATATTGGGAGTAATGATAGTTGCTGTCCATCTCCAAGTTCAATTATATTTTCATAACGCTTTCCTTCATTCTCTATCATATTTAATTGTGAACGTATAATTAAGAAAGTTGTCATTAAGGCAATAGATATTATGAACTGGAGTATAATCAGTATAGAGACTATGCGCTTCTTTTTTTTGCCAATAAAGAACAGGCGGTAATTACTTTCTGACAGAGAATACATCTTCCTGCTCATGTAAAGTGCGGGAATGACAGATAAGATTATAATAAACAAAGCTAATAATGGCAATACCTTCCCCGAAAATATGAAACCGAATGTTAAATGCGCTGCTACAAGAGAGTTGAATGCCGGTAAAAGATCATTTATCAACAGTACAGACAGCAAGAACGCAAGCATGACAGTCAAAAAAGTATCGGCAAATAGTTGCTTGTGTATATATTGACGGGTAGCTCCCATTAATGTTTCTACATGGAGCATTCTAACCTGTTTCAGCAATCGTGAAAAACTAAGATTGACATAATTAAAACAGGCTATGGATAATATTAACAAAGCAGATAACAACCCTATGCTGAGTAATGTAATTTCTCTATGTTCCATAGTTTGGGAAGTATCAGAGAGGTCTGTATTGAAATAAGAATCTTGCAGACCTAACAACTGATAATTTCCTTTTCCCATCAAAGTAGGCAGTCCTGTTTCTTCAAATCGTTGACGAAATGAGGCTGACTGGACTTCTTTTTTCAGGAGAATCATACAAGAGCTTCCCTGCTCGGGATCTGACAACGAGGTAAGGATATCAGCTTGTAACATGGCTTGTGGATAATGTCTGAATACCGCAGTTACTTGTACCGTATAAATGGTATCGGGCAATTCCAGTGTAATCGTACGATTTTCATAATTCTCATTTCCAAAATAAAGACGAGCTAATTTCTCGCTGATGGCTACTTGACCGGGGTGAGATAATACTTCAGGCAGATTACCATATACTGTTTCAAAAGGGAAAAAATGAAGTAGTGAACTATCTGCTTTAACTATTGTTTGTTTGTCGAATTTTTCATTTCCGACCCGAATACCTGACGTTTGAAGTTCATTCATTCGCAGATAGCTTTCAATTTCCGGGAATTGGGATACAATGTCTGGAACACTGCCTCCATAAACAAAGGTCCCTTGTTTCTGCTTTTGCATAACCGGAACATTTTGTGTTAGCCGGAAAATATCTTCTTTTCTTGGATTGGAAGATTCTATAGTGTACTCATAAGTAACGAATGATATCAGCAAGATAGTGCATGTAATGCCAATCGCTAAGCTCAATAAGGAGATGGAGGCGAATAGTTTATTTCGCCACCAACTCCTTAAAATAAGTTTCAGTATAACCGGATATTGCATTCTGTTTAAAGTTAAATACTTACTTCTGTTACTACCTGACCATCAAACAGATTAATCACTCGGTCAGCAAATCCTGCATCATGTTGGGAATGTGTCACCATGACGATGGTAGTTCCTTCTTTATTAAGTTCATTCAGCAGTCCCATCACTTCTTTACCATTCTTGGAGTCAAGGTTACCGGTAGGTTCATCGGCAAGAATCAACTTCGGGTTAGCAACGACTGCACGTGCTATGGCAACACGTTGTTGCTGACCTCCTGAGAGTTGTTGGGGGAAATGTTTGCTGCGGTGAGTGATGGCCATGCGTTCCATTGCTTTTTCCACCCGTTGTTTACGTTCAGAAGCGGGAATACCCATGTAAAGTAATGGCAGTTCAATATTCTCGTATACATTCAGCTCGTCGATCAGATTGAAACTCTGGAATACGAAACCGATAACTCCTTTGCGGAGATTGGTACGTTGCGATTCTGTATACTTGGATACTTCTTTTCCATTCAGATAATATTCGCCTCCTGTAGGATTATCAAGCAGACCTAAAATATTGAGCAAAGTGGATTTTCCGCAACCGGATGGTCCCATAATGGCTACAAACTCGCCTTCTTTCACTTCTACACTGACATTGTTTAACGCCCAGGTTTCTACTTCTTCGGTTTTGAAGATTTTCTGTAAGTTTACTGTTTTAATCATAATGGTAATTTTTTATTGGTTTATATTATTCATTTTTAATGATATCGGCCGGGTTGAGGTGCATCACTCTGTATATTTTGTATGCCGTTGTTACAAAGATAAGCAAACCTATTACAATGAACAGGTAAATGCCCCAGGCAAATCCGCTGACACTGCTGATTGGAGAACTTTTGGTCATATCAATGATCAGTAGCCGTAACAATGGATAAGTGATCATATAGGCCAGTATGAATTGGATGATGTAGACTCTTCCAAACATGAAAGCGATCACTTTAGGTGTAGCACCGTTAATTTTACGAATGGCTACTTCTTTTTGCCGACTAACGGTATCCATGGAGATCGCAGAATACACACTTAACACCACGAGCAATATACTAATGATAGCAAGTAACAGTGAAATATCACCCATCATGTCCCTAATTCCCTGAGTCGTACTTTTTCTTACGTCCAAGGGCTCTATGTCTAATGCCAGTGATTCTGGTACATAGTTACGGCATACCTTCTCTATTTGTGCTTTCGCTTTAGAAAAGGCAATGTCATTTCGAAAACGAATGTATATGACTGATATTTCTTTGGTGGGGAAAAATACGGATATGTGGTATTGGTTATATTCGGAAAGATTTTCCCCGTAGCAGGCTTTATAGGTTCCTAAAATCCGGTAGCTCTCCTCTCCTAATTTCACGTTTCCGCTGATAGAATCTTTGTCCAGTTGTTGCCGGAAGGCTTCGCTGATATAGACCACTTTACTTGCATCAGCATCAACAGTTTCTCCTTGAAATGGAATCCGGAAGAACTGGAAATAGCTGGGATCACCTTGCCGGACATTGATGGTAAGTGTACGATGATCCGCAGACTCATAGCTGCTGGTCAAGAAAGAGTTGAATGAGCCGGTCATCAAAGCTGCGCTTGTTTCTTCCACTCCGGGTAACATCTTTATTTGTGAGAGGATAGCATCTTTGTTTTTATAGAGTGTAACGCTGTTCATTTGAAGACAGAAAGTACGGTCTGTTTCTTGGTCGGATAAAGGAAGGTATAGACGGTTATCCTCCTTATTGAATAAATGAACGGCAATGGCTGTTCCCAAGAAGAAAATACACACACATAGTTGTATGCACATCATGATATTGCGGAAAATATGTTTATGACTTTTCCCCGTAATATTGCTTGCAAGTCCGGATCTTTGAAGTCGTCTGACTGGAAAGAGAATAATGATTGCACAAATTATGAGTAAACCTAAATATACTTGGAATTGGATAGAGTATAACGTTTGTATATCTATTGGAATCATTTCTTTTGGCGGAATGTAATATACAAGAAGACCACTTACACATTCAGACAATACCAAAGAAAGAAGTAAAGAGAAGGTAAGCATCCAGAAAACTTCCGTAAACAATAGTCCGAACAAACTTCGGGCAGTTGCTCCCATACTTTTGCGCAATGCCAGTTCACGGTTTCGGTTATAGAAAGATTGTATGATAAACTTTAAAAAGTTAATCATGCCTGATAACAAAATTAAGGAAGATAAGAAAGTGATGAATGCCATAGCAATGAGGCGTTGTGGCTCTTGATATGAATCGGCTTCTTTGGAGGCAACAAGATATGTCATTTCTCCACGATGCAGAAAAGGGACTCCTTTTAAGCTTTCATTTGCTTTATCAAGTCCGTCAGGAGTGTCTAACACTCCTTCCATAATAAATCCATTTTGCTGGGCATCGTCTCTGCGATAAGAGAAATAGATATCGGATTGTACACGAAGTACTTTCGGCAACTCTTTTACTACGTTAACGACTTTGTAATAAATGTCTTTTTTCTTTTCTTCTTCTTTGAATTGTACTATTTTCAGCAGAGTACCGACCGGATTCTTTTCTCCATAAACTTTGCGGGCGCAACTTTCGGATAACACAACCTCGTCTGGTTCAACAGGAAGTGTATTCCCGTATAGGAATGACGCTTGATAATGCGGGAAGAAGTTGGGGTCTGTGCTGATATAGGATACAATATAGGGCTTTTCCTCCTGTTCTTGATTGATAAAGACGACTTCAGATTGGCTTTCAAAGGATCGGCAGCTGAACTGTTTGATTCCGGGTATAGGATGATCTGTTAATGTTTTGATTTGGGAAGGGGTGAGAAACCATCCCCATGCCCTGTCTTCCTTATTGTTGGGGTTCATGATCTGGAGTCCGATTCTCTGTTCAAAATTGGGCAGACGACGAGTGGCGCCATCTATTTCATTAATGTAGAAATGTACAATACAGAAACAGGTCATACCTACCGAAAGGCAAATAGCTGAGATCAAGCAGTGAGTCTTGTACTTCAAGAGACTGCGAATGGCTATTTTTAAATGATGTAGTATCATAATGGTGTATTGTGTAATTTGTTTTTATTCGTTTTTAATAACTTCTGCCGGGTTAGTTCGTGCAATATGGTATATTTGCCAGCTAACAGTACCTGCTATAATTATTATCAAAAGCAAAAGAGAATATATCCAGAGCCATGGGTTAGCATAATCAAATAGAATGATTTTATGTTGGCTACCTGTAATCATGATAAACAAGCTGCTCAAACTCCCTAAAATAGAAGATATTAAGAATAAAATTAGATAGGTTTTCCCAAATAACCAATAAATATTCAACAGACGTGCACCATTAATTTTACGGATAGCCACCTCTTTTTGTCTGCGTACGGTGTCAATACTGATTGCACCATAAATCCCTAACATCGTAATCAGCAGGCAAATAGAGGAGCAAACAATGAATAGCCATATAAGTGAGATACTCCTCAGACCGATTTGTTCTTTATATAAGCTGATGAACTCAAAAGGTTCGTTTTGCGGCAAATATTGATTTATCTCCCCGGCCATCTCTGCTTCTATATCTTTGTGAGAAACATTGGAGGCTAATTGGATATAAATTTTTCCAATTTCATTGTTCATTGCAGAAATGGGCAGAATAGCGAGTAGCTTTGCGCTTGGTGAGTCACAACCTATATGTACCAAACCTTTCACTGGATATATTTTGTTTTGATAACGATAGATTTCCGGAGTAGAATCTGTCTGTAAAGTCTGATATAGCTGCTCGTTTACATAACAAAATGGTTCCCCTGCCTGGTGTTTACAATCTATATTCATCAATTCAAAATATTCGTCTGAAACGTAAATAAGTTCTGTGAACCCATAATCCTGAGCATAATCTCTGTTACTATATGCCATTTTTTCGCTCCAGTGGCGTGAACGGAGAAAACTTATAAGTTCCTGCCGGTTCTCTTCGATACGGTTATATCCTCTAATATCCAATACCATGATTTCTTTCTTTTCTTTAGCACTCAAGTACGGATTGGCTATTCGGTTATACTCCTGCATCTGCATCCAAATACTGACTGTTCCAATGACGAATAAAAGGGAGAAGAAAAGTTGGAAACCCAATAAAGAGTTTCTTATGATGTGACGCTGACCAGTAGCAGTTCCCCCCTTTAAACCTTGCGCCGCGGTTTTACGCGTAATATACCATGATGAAAAAAGAGAGACTAAGGCACTGATTGACAGTATCCCAATCAAGTATTGGCATTCGTATTTCCAGAGCCGATAGGTATCAATATACAATTCTTTTTGCATCTCATACGAAAACGTACTTATAAACCAGGGTAGGAAACTTTCGGTGACAGCTAAGGTGATTATTCCACTAATCAGGATAACGACAGCTTGTTCAAGGAAAAGTAGCATGAATTGTCCTGAATAAGTAGCTCCTAATGTACTACGTAGACTGATTTCTTTGCAGCGATTGGCAAATGTTCCTATGCTGAACGAGAAATAGTTGATCATACCTACCAATAAAACCAATATCCCAAGAAATGCAATCCATAATTCGGCACCGGACTTGTGCTCCATTTTGCTTTCTAATACTATTTGAGGTACCCATTCCGGGAATTTTGGAAAAAGTTCCAACTTTTGTAGATATTGAGAGAGCCGTTCGGCATCTTCTGCATGTTTTAATAAGATTTTGTGTGCTCCAAATGAAGCGTTTTCTGCTAACGGGAGAAAAACATCATACTGATTGTGGTAGTTGTTCATCCCTGCCGGATAAGGCTCTATGACGGCAATAATCGTATAGTTTCTTCCATTTTCAGTTAGTATGCTCTTTCCCAACGGAGATTTATTACCACAGAATTCTCTCACAAAATCAGTAGTTACTACTGCCTCATTATATGATATTCCAAACTGTTGTAATGACCCGTTCACACACTTGGCAGGAAATACTTTGAAATAATCGGCATTGCATTCAGTTTTGCTTATCTTATAATAAATGGTTTCATCCAAAGTAATCTTGGCATTAGCGTTGAAATAAAAAGCAACTGCTTCAAAGTTTTCTTTTCCGATTTTTTTTTCAAAGTCTTGTATTGGAATATTTACTTGGTATGCATTTCCCTCTATCCATATTTCAGCCTGACGTTCATAAGTTGCTAAATCTTTATTGCCAGTACTGAAAATACGATTATAATAATTGCAAACACTGAAGCAAAGCAATCCGCAAGTGATTCCCAATATAGAAATGATAGTCTGCGTTTTGTGTTTTATCAATTGCCTGAATGTAGCTTTTATATAATGTAATATCATAATTCGTTTGCATTATTTGTTTTTATGTCTTTTATTGTTATTATAGATTCAATAAATGTGCCAAACTTGTATAGTACTGTATTCATGTATATTACATCTATTGCTCATTCAAAAACAGTGTGTGATATTGCACGATTCCGGTGCGAATACGCACTCTGACGGCTTATTCACTTTTCATACATTCCGCCGGATTTATTTTAGCTGCTATTATTACTTGTTTTATAACGGAAAGGATAACAATAATACAGGTAAAAAGAAACACACATATAAACAGCCATCCGTGGAAGCCCGTGTGGTATGCGTAGGTTTCCAGCCAGCGGCGGATAAAGATATATCCTAACGGAAGAGCAATCGCATTACCGGTTAAAGTCAGCCATAAATACTCTTTAAAAAACAGGCACAAAATATCAGAGAATCGTGCACCGTTTACTTTCCGAATGGCTATTTCTTTCTTGCGTTGCTCAGTAGAGAGCGAAACCAGAAAGTATACTCCGAATGAAGAAATGAGAATGCAAAGGATAGCCAATAGCAGGAAAATACGGAACATCATCTTTTCCGGCCGGTTGAACAATTCCATCAATGTAGAGAGCTGAATGATCTGTGCATCTTCGGTAATCTCTCCTTTGCTATATTCCGGATAAATCTGCCGGACATGTTCCAATGCTTGCTTTTCTTTTCCCGGACGTACCTTTATATAGAAGTACCGGAAACCGTTGTAAGCTTTCGCAGCATCGGCATTGCTTTGATACATAAAGAAGGTCTTCGACAGAGGATATTGCATCGGACAATAGTAAAAGTCGCGTAAAATACCACTGATTCTATAAGACTTTGCATCGGTTCCTGTATTATTGATAATAGGACGACCTGTTAAGGAAGGGATATTAAGTTGGCGTGCCCCGGTTTCATTGACAACGATATCTTCTGTTCCTTGATTTTGTATCCATTCTCCTTCTTTCATCTTCATCCCAAAGAATGGGAGAAAATTCTTTTGTACGATGACGCAGTTATCCTCCTCAGATTCATCAGAATTCCGTCCTTCAATAGGGAAATTGGTAATGAAAGTACAATACCATTCCCCTCTGAAAACAAGGATCGGCTGTGTTAAAGCTGTCACTCCTTCGATAGCAGAGCTTTCTTTTAATGCTGCTATAAAAGGACTGCAGTCTTTATTATAAGTCGCATCATATCCTAAATCGATTTGCCATATATGGTCTGTAACGAGCCCTTTATCTGTGTGTGTCATGAAGCTATATTGACTGTAGAACATACATGAAGTGAAAAGAAATAAAGCACCAATAAATATTTGTCCGATGATTAATCCGTTTCGTAAGGACGTTGAAGTCCCATGACTGCTTCGTTTCAGCAATCCGATGATGGGAAGCAGACTTATGACAAGGAAAACAACACAACATAACGGATAAATCCAAAGAGCTGTTCCAAATATTTCCTGTCTGGTGATACTTTGAATCGTGCCAAAATAATAACTGTTACTCTCTGCCACCAGGCTGGTATAATCTTTATAATATGGAAATAAGAATTCACAAACTCCCATTGATATCAAAAAAGCGATGAATAAAGGTATAATGAGCTCAAGCAGGTTTTTACCTACCAAGCTCAGGGTAGAAGCTCCGAGAGTTGAAAAAGTTGAATTATACCGTGCTTTTCGTTGCTGTTGTCCGATGAACAATACGAGCAGATTCATTAACGCACTGACAAAAGCCAGTAAACCTGCTGTTGCCAAAATGCCGATATGTTGAAATCTTCCCTTGAGTTCCGGGGAACAGTAGACATGAACCTCGGGCAATGAACGTAAGTGGAAATGCCATTCGGAATAAGTATCCCTTTGAGTGTCTGCCTCTTTAATCCGGAAAGATGTTATTTTCTTATTCAGATGTGATGCATTGGCACTGGAGTGTAATAATACATAAGTGGTACTACGCTTCACAATATTGGCTTGGGGGGTATTCAGAATAAGATACTCAAACTTAAAATCACTGTTCTGCGGATAATTCTCCATTACTCCCGCAACGGTGTAAGATATTTCTTTATTAATTTTCACTTCTTTCCCTATACAGCTGCTATCTCCATAAAGATGTTTTGCCATTTTCCGGGTCAGAATTACAAAGTTTGCGTTATAAGGCGTTTTATGATAATTTCCTTCGATCATCCGGCATTGGAAGATATCAAAAAAAGTGGAGTCTACTGCCATTCCTATCCAACTTCTTTCTTTACCATCTGCTTCATATTTCACATCGCTGACATGGCATACCTTAGCTATTTCAGGGAATGCTATTATCTCTTTCTCCGCCAGCTGGTGTATTTGGTTCAGTTCTCCTTCCAACCCATCGGCTGTTTTAAATATTCCGGTAGTCGTCAAGGCATAAGTATGTTCACTTTGTGGATGAAAACTGTCAAAATGGTGCTCCCAGTAGTACCAGTAGCCACCTAACAAAAAGGCTATAAAACCGATGGAGAGTCCAATAATGCTGAGTATGTTCTGAGCTTTATACTTCAGAAGATTCCTACATGTTATTTTTAAATAAGATCGTATCATGCTATTTTTTTATTCTGTTTTTACTACTTCCGCCGGATTTTGCCGGGCGGCTTTCCACACTCTCCAACCAATACAAAGGCTTATGACAATAGTAGTTCCTGCCAAGATAACGATGTAAATCCAAGCATTTATATAGGTTTGTTCCACATAGCTCTGTAACCATGACTTCATGACGACATAACCGAGTGGAAATGCCAGAAGAGAAGAGAGCAGTATCAATATGAGGTACTCTTTTGCAAAAATAGAGAGTATATTTTTAAGTGTTGCTCCGTTCACCTTTCGAATAGCTATCTCTTTGCGACGTTGTTCGCAAGCCAGTGTTATTAACGAAAATATTCCAAAAATTGCGATCAAAATGCAAACTATTGCTACACAGCTTAATAATTTCAAGAGTGCATGTTCAGATTTTAAATAATCGTTATAAACATCTTCCATGTTGGATAATACGATTTTTGTGTCCGGATATTCTTTTCGGCAAAGATCTTCAACAGCCTGTTTCAGTTTAGGCCACTCCCCTTCCCTGTATTTTATCAGAATATCTCCTTTGCCAAGATAGAAACCGGAAAACCCTTTGGCTATGAATGCTATTGGTTTTACAGGAACAGTGGGCGAAGTAGTGTGGAAGTCTTTGACCAAACCGATGACAGTGGTGGCTGTTCCGTTAGGCCTGATTAATTTCTTGCCAATCGGATCGCTCCAGCCCAAAGCTTTTGCAGCCGTTTCGTTGATAACAATAGTGCTTGCGTCACTTTCTCCTTCTTTCAGCATTTTCCCTTTTAAAAGCTGGATGCCATAGAATTGGGCCAATTCCTCACTTTCCATCAGTACTTCCATGTTCATATCGGGGTCCGAAGGTTGTTTGCCATCCCAGTTCTTGAAAGCCATAGACATAGACACTGTTCTCGGGAGCAAAGAGAAATGTCCTTTCAGTATTTGGGTAACAGAAGGCATCTGCTCTATTTTATCTGCTGCGGGAGGTAGATTGTCTTGCGGATACAAGCTTAAGGTAGCAATGTTTTTACGTTCTATGCCGATATCTGTAGTACTTAGGAAATAGAGTTGTTTCATTATAATGCAGATACAGAAAATGAATCCTATACTGATTGATAACTGAAACAGGATACTTGCCTTACGAATGAAATATCGATGTCTGTTTGTGTTACTCTTCTGTATGTTGGTGTGCAGGGTCTGTCGGTTGAAATAGAGAGTGACGGGCATGAAGAGGCAAAGAGAACATCCAATAATAATCATAAAATACAGAGATGATTCCCAATATATATTTCCGTCTGTCACTCCCGAAAGTTCCTTAAACTCCGACAATGCTAATTCTATTAATGCCATGCCTATCAATCCGGCCGAAATCAGGATAACCAGGAACTCGATGGTCAGTAAAGCAAACGGGTTCCGATTGGACGAACCGCAAACTTTGCGTAATGCAAGCTCCTTGGCCCGCATCCATAGGCGGCTGATAAACAGTGACAGATAGTTGATCAACGAACAAAGGATCACCAAACCTCCAATCACAGCGAAGAGAATAATATAGTTGAACTGAATGGCATTATTGTCTGCCAATATCGTGTAATGGCATTTACTGACAGGCATCATTAATAACTCCTTGATAGCCCCCTCGTTTTTATTTGTCTTTATTTCTGTTTGCTTCAGTTTATTACTTAGTACCTTGGTATCTACTCCTTGATGAAGTTTAATAAAAACATAGAATCCATTATTGTACCAGACGTCCTGCCATTGCCGTATTCCGCCTCCCAATATGGAGAATGGTAAATTGGTATGTTCGCTCCAACTGTTGACAATGGCACAAACAGTTTTGGGGTCTCCATAGACTTTGATTTCTTTACCGATAGGGTTTTCTGTTCCAAAAAGACGGTTGGCAGCTTTGTCCGTCAAGGCTATCTTATTGGCTGATTCTAAAAAGTCAAGGTTTCCCTCAAGAACCCGTATCCGAAACATATTCATGAAACAAGAGTCAGCATTGATCCGGTATAGCTGTTGTGTGGCACCGTCATTGACAGTTATATCCGATTTATAAAATTCAAAAGCACATGCATCCTCTATTTCAGGGAGCATTCTTTTTAAAGAAGTTGAAACCGGATATGGCACCGTTTTATCAAATCCTGTAGCATCCAGTATGGATTTCTTGTATATTAGATGGATTCGGTCGGCTCCTTCGTGAAAAGTGTCGTATGTGATTTCATAGCGAATCCATAAAACGGTAAGAGCGAAACAGGTGAATCCCATAGCCAGTCCGATTATACTAATTATAGTTTGGGCCTTATATTTCAATAAGTTTCTGAAAGCAATCTTAAAATAGTGTCGTATCATACTTTTCCTCTTTTATTCTGTTTTTACTACCTCTGCCGGGTTTTGCCGGGCAGCACTCCATACTCTTGAGAAAATACTGATGACAATAACTCCCGCTATGCCTATAAAGATGGTGACGTACATCCAGGCCGGAATAGTCGTTTGCCGGATGTAACTTTCAATCCATGTTTGCATGATGATGTGGCTGATTGGAAACGCAATGATGGCGGCTATAAACAAAAGAATGAAATACTCTTTAAAGAACATCTGCAAGATGTTCTTTATGGTAGCTCCGTTCACTTTGCGGATAGCTATTTCTTTACGTCGTTGTTCGCATGACAAAGTCACTTGAGAGAAAATGCCAAAAATGGAGATAATGACACAGATCAAAGAAACAATTCCCAATAGGGTCATAAGTGCATCTTCGGAGCGCAGATATTTGCTGTATTCCTCCTCTTCGTTATACAGTCTCATGAAAGAAGACGGGAAATCTTCGTTCTGCATTTTTTGAATTGTGTCCAGACAAGCTTTCCAGCTTCCTTCTTTAAACTTGAATAGGATACTGGCACGTCCCCACAAATATTGCTGTTCTTCGGCACGGACAAAGGCGAGAGGTTGCGGAGCAACCGTAGGGGGAAGATGGCTAAAGTCTTTCACAACTCCTATCACATGATAGAATGTTTTCTGTCCGTCGTATTCTGAGTAGAATTTCTTTCCGACGGCACTTTTCCACTCGAATTTTAATGCGGCGGTTTCATTGATGATAACATCATTTGTAATACTCTTATCAGATAACCATTCTCCTTCCGACAAATGCAATCCGTAGTATTTGAAGAAATCTTCGCCCGAAGGCATGATACCGACCGAATATGTTTCATCATTTGTTTTGTTCTGACCATCCCATCCGTTGATCTCTGTATACATCATTGGCCCTGTGGGAATGATCGGGAAATAGTGTGGGGGCAAGGTTTCTGTAACCATGGGCAAACTGGCAATTTTAGTATTCCATTCATTGATATCACCTCCCTTCATCCAGATGGCAACGTTGGCTAAGTTGTGTCGTTCCATACCCAGATCTGTGTTTTTCAGATAATAAAGTTGTTTCATCATGACAGCTGTGCAGAAAATGAAGCCTAAGCTGATAATTAACTGCATGACCAATCCGGATTTGCGAAATATCCCCCGTTGGGCGGTCTCTTTTTTGTTTTGGATATTATTTTGTAAAGTCCGTTTTCTGAAGTAATACAGAGGGATTTGTGAAATGATAAATGACAGGATAATTACCGCAATGATGTATATCATTGCTTCTGAATATAGTGATGTTGTTTCTGATATTTGTGCCAGTTCTATAAATCGTGATAAACATAACTCTATAAGGACCATTCCTGTTGCAGATCCGGCAATCAATACTAACAGGTATTCGATGGAGAATAGTGCGAACAGTGAACGGTCTGTGGCACCACAAACTTTGCGAAGTCCCATTTCACGGCCACGCATGCGAAGACGACTGATAAAGAGAGTCAGGTAATTGAATAGCGAGCATAGGATGACCAGAGCCCCTGCTATGGCAAAATAACGGATATAATTAAACGAAATAACGATTTCGTCTCTATTTAAGTAATCTGAATAGCGAAGTGAGGTAATCGGCGTTATGGTCAATTGGCCCAAACTGCTCTCTCTTTCTTGTTTAGAGAGGTTGATAGCAGATACTCTTTTTTGAAAGCTCTCAATGTCCGTATTGGAACGTATGCGAATAAATATTTGTTCCGTTTCACTTAACCAGTCGGGGTAATGGCGGATGGGTAGCAAGATACTGTATGCCAGATTGGAGTGTTGTGACCAATCGCTGACGACTGCACATATCCGGCAAAGACGCCCTCCCAACTCAACCTCTTTTCCTAAAGGGTCTTCTTCTCCGAACCAACTTTTAGCAAGCGATTCGGTGATGGCTATTTCTTTTCCTCTTTCTTTAAGAAAGTTGACATTTCCCTTTAGGAGACGTACATCGAACATGTTGATAAAGGCAGAGTCTACTTCGACAGTCAGCAGATTCTCACTCCTGTCATTGAACTGAAGTTTCCGTCTCATGGGAGAGATTCCGCAGATGTCTTCTATCTCGGGTAAATTCTTTTTCAGATATTCTATGGCAGGATATGGCAGTGAATTGCTTAGTACACCGGTTGCCGATTTGAGCTGTGCTCTAACCATATAGATATTGTCGGCCTTTCTATGAAAAGTATCGTATGTCATTTCATAGCGTATCCATAAGGTAGCAAGCGTGAAGCAGGTGATTCCTACAGCCAATCCGATAACACTGATGATACTCTGAGTTTTATATTTCTGCAGATTTCGGAATGCGATTTTAAAATAGTGTCGTATCATTTGGTTCTTGTTTTTACAAATAGTGTTTCAAGAAGTATGCCAAAGAAGCAACTTGTTGAAACACTATTGTTTATGTGCTTATGATGTATAGATACACCGTGTGAATTTGCACGATCATAGTGCGCATGCGCACAAAAATACAAATTTACTACTCTCCTTTCAACACTTTGGCCGGATTGATATTGGCAGCTTTTCGTATTTGCCATATCAGAGTGGCCAGCGAAATGAAGGAAGTCACTATGGCGGCAACAGCAAACAGCCACCAGGATATAGGAGCTTTGTTGGCAAATCCTTCCAGATATTTTGAGATGATATACCAGGATAGAGGTGCTGAGATGACAAATGCCACTCCCAGAATAATCGAGTATTTCTTTAACAGGAGCGGATAGATCTCCTTTAGGGTGGCTCCGTTCACTTTACGTAGTGCAATTTCACGATATCGCTGACGGATGTCGAACATAGATAATCCGAATAACCCCAGGCAAGATATAAGAATGGCAATGACACTGAACAAGGAGTATATCTCAGCAGTTCGCTTATCTTCTTGATACATGGTCGCTATCTCGTCTTCTAAAAAGCTGTATTCAAACTCACCTTCGCCCAGTATTTCATCATGCAGCTTTTTCAGGAAGGCAATGGCTTCTTGCTTTTTTCCGGGAATGATTTGTGCCATCAGTCGATCTCTATAACTGCCCCGCGGATCTTCGTAAACAATGAAGAGCGGAGGAGTGGTTTTCGATAAGTGACCGATCTTGAAGTCTTTGATCACTCCGATAACCTGATATGGAGGATTCTTCTCCATTTCTTCGGATTTTGAAGAAGACCACCACAATCTTCTTTCGGGTTGAATCAGGGCCGTTTCTATATTATCTATTTCTAAGAGTGATTTGGCCGATTCATTAATGATCATTTTATAATCACTCCATTGATCAACAGAGTCATTCCACAGGCGCCCCTCTTTTAGCTGAAAGCCGAACAGTTCAATATATTTGTTGCTTAGACTGCTATAAATAACTGGCTTGAACTCGTCCCGCTGCACATTCCGCACATTATTATAATTACCGTCCAATTGATTCGGGTTCTCTCCATACTCCCAACGGATAAAGAGCGGAGAATGGTCCATTTCTTCTTTGATGTAAGCCAGATTACTTTTCTCTCTTTGTTTACGTCTCTCCCACTCTTCGTTCGACATATTTAGATCATATGAAGAACGTTCGGCATATAACTGACACTGAATGATGTCCTTGGTAGTATAGTTCAAATCGGCAGCCAACATGAAACGCACTTGCTTTGTAAAAAAGAGAGAAACAATAATAAGCACAAAGGTGATGAGGTACTGAACGAATAAAAATAGCACACGGGATACGATGGAATGTCCTCCTGCATTCACCGAACGGATAGATACGGAAGGCGAAACGTAATTGTATCTGATGAATGGATAAATAGAAGTCAATAATGGCAACAGAATCAATACTCCGACAGAAAGTATGGCACTGAATTCCGTATTGGAGATTTGCGGTATCCGGAGCACATGTTCCATCATACCACCGGTTATTTCGATGATGCACCAGGATATACATAGAGCCATGCCTGTCAGGATAAAGTTTTCAGTGAAAATCTGTGCGAATACATCCTTTGTACCGGCACCGTATACCTTTTCAACTCCAAACTCTCTGGCGCGTTTGAGCATCATTACCGTATAGATATTGATGAAATTGAACAAACCGATTATCAACAAAGCAATGGTGACAACAGCAAGTACTAAGATATTATTATAATTGCCTCTTTGGAAATTACTCTTACCGTTATCATAGATACGAATGGTCTTGTCGAAATAGAAATCTTTTAATGGAAAAAATTGCAGGCGAGTCGGTGTGTCCATATAGCACCTTAACTTCATAAACTTTTCGTTCTTGACGTTCAGCTTCTTAAAGTCCGTTCCGGGCATCAGTTGTATCAAGCTATAGCTTGAACGCGACCATGAATGTTGCAATTGTTCGGATACAATCAGGTCGAAATCTAAAAAGCTTTTCGTAGGCGGCTCCCCTATTACTCCCGTAATCGTGATGATGTCTCCTGTGCTGTAAGTCATTGTTTTCCCAATCGGATTCTCTCCTTTGAACAGTTTTTCAGCCAATCGCCGGGTGATGATGGCATCATTCGGAGATTTCAGAGAGGAGATACCGGATACAGACGGATATGGCAGTATTTGCAGAAATGCACTGTCTGTCACCACGGTTTTCACATTATATATCTGTTTCCCGACTGTAATTCTGTCTTCCGAGAAATTAATCCACCGGGTACTTTTCAGAACAGACGGATCTTTCAGCGGATCGATAAAGTTGGGGTCGTTATTTCTATCTTCATTGCTGCTTATTGTCCGCGTTCCATCTTCATACTCGCAATATAGCAGATAGGTGTTTTCAAGGTCTTTGCAGAAATGGTTTACAGTAACCTCTTGATGGATATACCGTAGGATGATAAGTACACAAGCCAGACTCAAGGCGAGACCCAGTATATTGATAAATGTATATGTCCTGAAACGTGCCAAGGCTTTCCAGGCCAGCTTTATAGTTTTCATGTTTGTAATGGTTTTGAGTTTGATTTCACCACAGAGCACCACAGAGTCTCACAGAGTTTTAATCTCTTGTTTATAGGATATTAAAAGAAAACTATCTCTGTGCTACTCTGTGGTGAGTTTGATCCATTTTTTATATTACTTCAGTATTAATTCTTCCGCCTCCCCAAAGGTATCATATCCTGTCGTAACGACATAATCTCCGGGCTCTAATCCTCCGGTGATTTCATATTGCTGAGGATTTTGGCGTCCGATGGTGATGGGCGTACGTACTGCCTTTGTTTTTGATGCATTGGTTTTGTAGATCCATTGTCCTCCGGTAGCCTGATAGAAATTACCGCGTGGGATGACAATGGCCTGTTCTGGTTGCCCCAGCTCGATCTGTACACGGAAACTCTTGCCTACACGTACATTATCGGGCATTTCACCGGTGAAAACCAGATCGACATCGAACATGCGGTCTTTCACTTCGGGTACGACTTTAGTAATGCGAAGCGGATACCTCTTGCCTTGATAGTTGACGGTAGCAGGTAGTCCGGTGGTGATGCGGTCAATATAATACTCGCTTAATGAAGTGTGAATCTTGTACTGATCAAGTACCTTGATTTCGGCAATGCTCTCACCTGAACTTACCTGCTGTCCCGGTGTCACTTTGACGAAACTGAGTTGTCCGCCGAGGGGTGCCTTCACTACCAGATTGCCCAGACGCTCTGTGGCTCGCTCATATTTCTTGCGTTCGCGTTCCATATCTGTACGTATCAGATCTTTACGGATGATGGTCACAGCCGAGTCGTGGCGCAGACTTTCACGTTGTAGTTCGGCATTTTTTATCTTATAGTTATATTCGTCTTCCGATACTTCAAGTTGTGCCTTGCTCTTGATGCCCATACGAAATTCTTCTTTATCCAGCGCAAAGCTCTTTTTGAGCCGCGCCAGTTCATAATTGGTTTCCAACGTTTGTTGTTTTAGGTTCAGGCTTTTCTGTTCCATTTCGATCTCTTTTTCCTGGTAAGTGATGCGCTGCTTCTCCCAATCGTCCCGTTGGTCCTCGATGCTGCGCAACAAATCCGGATTAGAAAGGGTAAGGATCGTATCTCCCTTTTGGAGCAGGCTTCCTTCCTCAGCGATGATACGCTCTACGCTGCCGGCTTCGCGGGTGTTCACTTTGATAGTGAGAATTGGCTGGATCAGTCCTTCCACATCTACATATTCCATAAACTTACCGTCTTTGACCTCGGCTATCTGTATGTTTTCCGATTCGATGCGGAGCTTGCGCGGACCGACCGACAAAGTAATGACGTAAACAAGGAAAGCGGC
>ENA-OWOU01000622-OWOU01000622.1-gut-metagenome-genome-assembly--contig:-NODE-622-length-20359-cov-19.516616_pt1 | contig 20359 bp, 19 predicted proteins | sample MGYA00248248_ERZ651801 | MGnify/ENA primary metagenome ERZ651801 (study PRJEB26908, sample SAMEA4031710) | gut metagenome | biome: gut; feature: normal infant; material: stool | place: China | collected... | reverse complement strand
CTAAGAAAGAAAAAGATTACTTGTCACCACCTTCCCAGGCTTGATTGATTGCTGTTGCCACCTCCACAAATTCTTCATTTGTCAGTTTCAACTTCGGATTAGAAAAAATCATATCCGACTCTTTCTGAATAGGGATCAGATGAATATGTGCATGAGGAACCTCTAATCCGATTACTGCCTCACCTACTTTCTTGCACGGAAAAACTTTTTGAATGGCAAGCGCCACGCTCTTTGCAAAAACATGCATAGCAGCCAGTTCATTATCCTCCAAATCAAAGATATAGTCCACCTCACATTTCGGAACAACCAACGTATGCCCTTTGGCTAACGGATTGATATCCAGAAAAGCATAGAACTGATCATTTTCAGCCACTTTATAGCTAGGAATCTCACCTGTAATAATTCTACTAAATATTGTTGCCATATCTATAAGTATTAAATAAGGCAGCCCCGCATAGCGGACCTGCCTTATATATTAAAATGAAATATTCACAACTTCTAAGCTGATTTTACCCTGCGGAATAGTGATTTCAGCCACATCACCCACTTTTTTTCCTAACAAGCCCTGTGCTATCGGAGTATTTACCGAAATCTTGCCCAATTTTAAATTCGCCTCGCTTTCGGCTACGATAGTATAAACCATCTTCATTCCGGTCTTAGCATTCTTCAATTCTACTTTCGTCAAAATTTGCACTGTATCTGCGTTCATTTTTGAAGTATCAATAATTTTAGCATCACCAATAGTTGATTTCAGCTGGCTGATCTTCATCTCCAACAGACCTTGCGCCTCTTTGGCAGCATCATATTCGGCATTTTCTGACAAGTCCCCCTTATCACGCGCTTCGGCAATAGCCGACACAATTTTGGGACGTTCTACTGATTCCAGATATTTCAACTCCTCAATCAGTTGCTTGTAACCTTCTTCTGACATATAAGCCATAATGTTTTCCTCCTTTTAAATTATATAATTATTCATTGTTCCAGTTATGCCTATAAAAACAAAAAGAATTCCGACATGGAAATGTCGGAACCCTCTTTGGTATTTCAAGTCTTGCAAAGATAGACTTTTATCTAATACGAGTCAAGTTTATAAAGATGCTATGTAACATGTTTAAACAAATTCAACTCATAATTAGCTTTTTACAAGAGTTTTTTAATGGCTTCATCCAAATCTTTAATATTCTCACCACGAGCACTCAATTCATTATTACGATTTACTAAAAATACCGAAGGCAGATTAGTTACGTTATATAATGAAATGTATGAAGAATAAGCACCATTAGCGTCACGTACACAGACCCAAGGCAGATTATCTGCAGATGTTTTCCAAAAGTGTTCATCACCATCCAATGAAATCTGGTAAATCTCGAACCCTTGAGAAGCATACTTATTATAAAGTTCACGTAACGCCAAATTATGTGCAGCAGACATTGCATTGTTATATACAGTAAAATCGATCAGCACCACTTTACCCTTCAAATCGGTCAGACTGCGTGTATTGCCTTTCAAGTCTTTCAGCTGAATATCAATAATGCTGGCTTCCTTGATTTTATCTTCAGGGATTTCCATGGTCTGCTGACGGGGAATACGGGTATTTTTCATTCCTTTTATAACCATATTATACAAGTTACGTGAACGGTCGGCATGTGGATAAGCATTGTTCAGACTCGTAGCCACCGCAGCGAAACACTTCACATCCTCCTTATTTGTCAAAGGATCAAAAATCATATACCCATTCAACGACTGGAATAAAGCGAAATAAGCGTATGGCATATTTGGAGCCGCAAAAATATATTCTCGTTTCACTTTATTCTTGTAATTGTTTACCATAGCCAGAAGACTGTCTTGTGCGATACCCGCAGGGATATTACGGTTCTGGCCGAGTTTATCCACATTCTTCTGCAAATCAGCTTGCAGCAACACCAATTCCTTTATTTTCAAATTGTTTTCCGAACCTTCAATACGATAGGCAGTCGCAAAATCATTTATTTCAGCCTTAACTGATACAGTTTCCGTAGAGTCTACAGCAAAGTTTATCACTTTATTATCCAAACGCAAACGATAGAATTCAGGAGATTCCGGACGCTTCTGCGCAAAACTAAAGCTTCCGCTACTGCCCAATTTTGTCGAATCAAGCGCTACTATGCCATCCAATCCCGACGCTTCCAAATAAAGCATCTTATCTTCAGCACCATTAATTTCACCTTGAACTTTGAACTTCGGTTCATTGTCGCAGGCGCTCAACCCTATCAACAGAAGTGCGAGCAAAAAATATACATTCTTTTTCATCGCTAAAATTAATATAAATGTGTGTTCTCTTAATAATTTTGAATGCAAAGATACGTCTTTTCGTGGTTTGTCAAAGCATTTATCCACCTTCTTACACATTAAAATGAAAAAAAACAGTAATCATAGTAACTTTTTATCTCATTCTCACCAAATTAGAAGAATAAATGCCTATCTTTGCACGAATTTTAGACGAAAAATATATTAAAACATTTTTTATGATCAATCCAATTGTTAAGACGATCGAGCTTCCTGATGGTAGAACCATCACACTCGAAACGGGAAAGCTGGCAAAACAGGCAGACGGTTCTGTAATGCTCCGCATGGGTAACACCATGTTGCTAGCTACTGTTTGTGCAGCAAAAGATGCAGTTCCCGGTACAGATTTTATGCCCCTTCAGGTAGAGTACAAAGAAAAATATTCAGCATTCGGACGTTTTCCCGGTGGCTTTACCAAAAGAGAAGGCAAAGCTTCAGATTATGAAATCCTGACTTGCCGACTGGTAGACCGCGCATTGCGTCCTTTATTCCCCGATAATTTCCATGCAGAGGTTTACGTAAACATTGTTCTTTTCTCAGCTGATGGAATAGATATGCCTGATGCATTGGCAGGATTGGCCGCTTCAGCAGCATTAGCCGTTTCCGACATTCCTTTCGGCGGACCGATTTCTGAAGTACGCGTAGCACGTATCGATGGCCAGTTCGTTATCAACCCCACTTTCGAACAACTTGAGAAAGCTGATATGGATCTGATGGTTGCCGCCACATATGACAACATCATGATGGTAGAAGGCGAAATGCAGGAAGTCAGCGAACAAGACTTGCTGGCTGCCATGAAGGCTGCTCACGAAGCAATCAAAGTTCATTGTAAAGCGCAGATGGAACTGATGGAAGAGGTCGGTTCTACAGTAAAACGTGAATACTGCCACGAAGAAAACGATGAAGATTTACGCAAAGCTGTACGCGAAGCTTGTTATGATAAAGCATACGCCATCGCTGCTTCAGGAAACAGAAACAAGCATGAACGTCAAGATGCTTTTGATGCCATCCGCGATGAATTCAAGACTCAATATACAGAAGAAGAACTGGAAGAAAAAGGTGCATTAATCGACCGTTACTACCACGATGTGGAAAAGGAAGCCATGCGTCGTTGTATTCTTGATGAAGGCAAGCGTCTGGACGGACGTAAGACAACTGAAATTCGCCCTATCTGGTGCGAAGTAGGTTATCTGCCCGGCCCTCACGGTTCTGCCATTTTCACCCGTGGTGAAACTCAGTCTTTAACTTCTGTCACATTAGGCACCAAGCTAGATGAGAAAATCGTAGACGATGTTCTGGATCAACACAGAGAACGATTCTTGTTACACTACAACTTCCCTCCTTATTCTACCGGTGAAGCAAAAGCACAACGTGGTGTAGGTCGTCGTGAAATCGGGCACGGGCACTTGGCATGGCGTGCTTTGAAAGGACAAATTCCTGCAGGATACCCGTACACAGTACGTGTAGTATCTGATATCATGGAATCAAATGGTTCTTCTTCAATGGCTACTGTCTGTGCAGGGACCCTTGCATTAATGGATGCCGGTGTTGCCATGAAAAAACCAGTTTCAGGTATTGCCATGGGCTTGATTAAGAATGCAGGTGAAGAAAAATATGCCGTATTGTCTGATATTCTTGGCGATGAGGATCACTTGGGTGATATGGACTTCAAGGTTACAGGTACTCGTGATGGTATCACTGCTACACAGATGGACATCAAGGTAGATGGTCTGTCATTCGAAATCTTGGAAAAAGCGTTACTGCAAGCAAAAGAAGGGCGCGAACATATTCTTAACAAGTTAACCGAATGTATAGCCGAACCTCGTAAAGATTTGAAACCGCATGCTCCTCGTATTGAAACGATGACTATTCCTAAAGAGTTCATTGGTGCTATCATCGGTCCGGGCGGAAAAATTATCCAAGGTATGCAGGAAGAGACCGGAGCAACCATCACGATTGAAGAAACTGATGGAGTAGGTCGCATTGAGATTGCGGGAACAAACAAGAAATGTATTGACGATGCTATGCGCATTATCAAGGGTATCGTTGCCGTTCCCGAAGTCGGTGAAGTCTATGTAGGTAAAGTCCGTTCAGTAATGCCATATGGTGTGTTCGTAGAATTCTTGCCAGGCAAAGACGGATTGTTGCATATCTCTGAAATTGACTGGAAACGTCTTGAAACAATAGAAGAGGCCGGTTTAAAAGAAGGGGATGAAATAGAAGTGAAGTTACTTGATATTGATCCCAAGACAGGTAAATTTAAACTCTCTCACAAAGTATTACTGCCTCGTCCTGAAAAGCAAGAAAAGAAATAAGAACATTCTTTATTTATACCATAAAGAGCGCAACCTGTTATAGGTTACGCTCTTTTTTTAAGGTAAGCCATTAATAATAATGTAAAATAAAAAAGCGCAACTAAATAATAATTAGTCGCGCTATCTGATATATCATACAAAAGAAATTCCTCCGCTTTATATGATATCCGGTTATAAGGTAGGTCAATCTTCTTGAACTTCGAAATCATCTTTACCTACTCCGCAAAGAGGGCAAACCCAATCGTCTGGAATATCTTCAAATGCTGTTCCCGGAGCGATTCCACCTTCAGGATCTCCTTCTGCCGGGTCATAAACCCAACCACATACTGTGCAAACGTACTTTTTCATAATTGTCTCTGTTTTATGTTTTAAATATTCTTTAAATACATAACAAATATACAAGGAAATTGTTTACTTGCAAACTATCCCACTAATATTTTTTTAAGCTCTTCCATTCCTTCGGACGCACCTTTCTGAATTACATGCACTTTACGTCCCGATGCAATGGGCACCTGCTTAGGATCTATTAAATAAACAGGAGTGCGGGCAGGCACATAATTCAACAAACCGGCAGCAGGATATACATTAAGCGAAGTTCCTATAATTAAAAAAATATCAGCTGTTTCAGCATATTCAATTGCAGTTTCAATCATAGGAACAGATTCACCAAACCATACAATGAATGGACGAAACTGAGAACCGTCTCCGGCCAAGTCTCCCAAATGTATTTCATATTCTTCCGGCTTTAATTCTTTAATATAAGCTGGATTATTAGGTTCCCAACTAGATGTCACTTTGGTCAGTTCGCCATGTAAATGAATAATATGCGAACTTCCGGCACGCTCATGCAAATTATCAATATTTTGAGTGATTACAGTCACATTAAAGAATTTTTCCATCTCAGAGACCAGTTCATGCCCCTGGTTAGGCTTTACAGCAAGCAATTGTTTACGACGCTCATTATAAAAATCAATCACCAATTTAGGGTTTGCCGCATACCCTTCTGGAGTAGCCACTTGCTCCACCGGATACTGATCCCATAAACCACCTGCATCACGAAATGTACTGATACCGCTTTCAGCACTCATTCCTGCACCTGTTAAAACTACTAAATTCTTCATTTCTAGTCCTCCTCTTTTAACTAAACACACAAAAATAAGAAAAATTAAATTGTTAAAAACAGATTCATTCAAATAAAACACCTACCTTTGTGCGTTTTGTATAAAACATCTTATAAAATAAATAGTTATGGATAAATTCAGTTACGCCATCGGCCTTGGTATTGGCCAGAATTTATTGAGCATGGGTGCTCAAAGTATTAATGTTGAAGACTTTGCTCAAGCAATCAAAGACGTATTAGATAGAAAAGAAACGGCTATCAGCCACAACGAAGCACGTGAAATCGTAAACAAGTACTTTGAAGAGCTGGAAACCAAATTGAATGCAGAGAATATTGAAAAGGGAAAATCATTTTTGGAGGAAAACGCAAAAAGACCGGGAGTCGTGACACTTCCCAGTGGCTTACAGTACGAAGTGATTACAGAAGGTAACGGAAAAAAACCGAGTGCAACCGACCGTGTAAAATGCCATTATGAAGGTACCTTGATTGATGGGACTTTGTTTGACAGCTCTATCAAACGCGGCGAGCCGGCTATCTTTGGTGTGAACCAAGTAATCAAAGGATGGGTGGAAGCACTCCAACTGATGACTGAAGGTGCTAAATGGAAACTTTTCATTCCTTCAGAACTAGCCTATGGAGCACAACAAGCAGGAGAAATGATTCCTCCTCACAGCACATTGATTTTTGAAGTAGAATTAATCGAAGTATTATAATTATTAAAGCATTTAAGGCAAATGAAAAAAATTAGTTTTTTTGTAGCAATCGCTGCTGCAGCCAGCTTGGCTTCTTGTACAGCTCAAGCACCGAAAGCAAACATGAAGAATGACGTAGACTCACTTTCTTACATGATGGGTATCACCAACACGCAAGGTTTGGATATGTATATGAGCCAACAACTGGGCGTTGACACAGCCTATATGGCCGACTTCATCAGAGGTGTTAAAGAAGGTACCAGCAAGACTAGCCCTAAAGACGTTGCTTATATGGCAGGTCTTCAGATTGGTCAACAAGTTGGTGGACGTATGTTCGATATGATGAGCCAACGTATTTTCGGAAATGACTCTACTCAAAGTTTAAGTAAAGAAAACTTTCTGGCAGGTTTCATGGCTGCTTTGCAGAAAAAAGGCATGAATATTACTATGGAAGAAGCCAACGCCTACGTTCAGTCTAAAGCAGAAGCAATCAAAACAAAAGCTACTGAAGCCCAGTTCGCTGAAAATAAGGCTGCCGGTGAAAAATTCCTAGCTGAAAATGCAAAGAAAGAGGGTGTTAAAACTACATCAAGCGGCTTGCAATATAAGATAATTAAAGAAGGTAACGGCGCTATTCCTACCGATTCTTCTAAAGTAAAAGTAAACTATAAAGGTACTTTGATTGATGGAACTCAGTTCGACAGTTCATATGATCGTAAAGAACCGACTACTTTCCGTGCTAATCAAGTAATCAAAGGATGGACTGAAGCGCTAACAATGATGCCAGTAGGATCTAAATGGGAACTTTACATCCCTCAAGACCTAGCTTATGGTGCACGTGAAGCCGGTCAGATTAAACCTTTCTCTACTTTGGTTTTCGAAGTAGAACTAGTTGGCATCGAAAAATAACCTCATTTAATACGATTTACAAAAAAGCGTGGGACATTCGTGTCTCACGCTTTTCTTTTAACTTGTCCTTTTACAAATCAAATTTTCTTTTCCTTTATATCTGTACGCGCCTCAACAACATTAACTACATAATCGCCTAATTTTTCGCATTCGCTGATAATATCCATATAATGAACCCCCATCTGATAATTATATTCCTTATTATTCACATCCAATACATTCTGATCCTTCAACTGGTTGCGGTAATTATTTATCTCATTCTCTATATTAAATGATTTGTTAGGATCAACCAAATGATATTCGTCTTCTTCCAAAGATACCATTTGTTGTAGTGCATCATCCGTCAATTGAAGCATCTGATGAATATGGTCATATTGTTTTCCCGTAAAATCTTCATTCCCTCTGAATTTATGATTGATAGTACGTGCCAAATGATAACAGCTGTCACCAATACTTTCCAACTCAGTCACTTCACGCAACATGGTACGTATTTTCAATTTACTTTCTGAACTCAGCCGCCCTTCAGAAACTTCATTCAGATAATTGGCTATCTCCAGTTCCATATTATCACTGATATTTTCATATTTCTCTATCCGGCTAAACAATTTGTTGAAATCATTCTCATTCGTAGTATGCAATAGATCACGCACCATACCAAACATACGGCGAGTACGCTCAGCAAATAAATTAATTTCTTTCCTTGCCTGGACAATAGACAATTCAGCAGTAGACAACATACCACCAGCGATAAAACGCAAACGGAATTCCTCCTCATCCTCTTTTGGTCTGATTACCCAACAGACCACCTTTTCAATCGGTCCAATAAACCAAATCAATATCAACACATTACAGATATTAAAAGCTGTGTGGAAAGCCGAAAGTTTATAAGTAATTGCCACTTCAGGCGATACTCCTGGAAATAAGCGGTTAATCATTCCACTCACCATATCTACAAACGGATGGAAAATACATAAAATCCATACCACCCCAAATATATTAAAAATAAAATGAGCCAACGCCGCCCGCCTTGCTTGCGCATTCGCCGTCAAAGCTGCAATATTAGAAGTTACAGTAGTACCAATATTCTCGCCCATCACCAATGCAATGCCCAAATACAAATCAAGCACACCACTGGAACAAAGAATCAATGTAATGGCCATAACCGCTGCAGAAGACTGTGCACACATTGTTATTATACCACCGATCAGCAGAAACAGTAAAATAGAAAGAAATCCCCATTCCTTGCAGGAAGTGATAAAACTGATGATAGCTGCATTATGCTCCAGATCCATATGCATGGCATTTTCACGCAGGGTGGTCAATCCCAGAAACATGAATGAGAACCCGAAAATAAATTCTCCAAAAGATTTCTTCTGGCTCTTATTAGAAAAGATAAGAGGGACAGCCAAAGCAAAAAGAGGGAAAATAAGATTGTTCATGTCTATCTGGAAACCGAAAACAGACATAATCCAGGCAGTCACCGTTGTACCGATATTGGCTCCCATTATCACAGATATAGCTTGTCCCAAAGTCAGCAGTCCCGCATTAACGAAACTGACGGTCATTACCGTTGTTGCAGTGGAAGACTGTACGGAAGCGGTCACAAACGCACCTGTCAACAGTCCGGTGAAGCGGTTCGTGGTCATAGCGCCCAAAACATGGCGCAGATGCCCACCTGTCAGTTTTTGTAGGGCCTCGCTCATGGTTTTCATACCATACATCAAAAGTGCCAGCGAGCCTATCAGTTTCAAAAAAACAAATATCGACATGTAGATTCTCTTTTATTTAAACTCTCTTCATTATATACTTTATCAAAAAAGGCACAGAGGCACAAAGTATTTAATCCATCACGGGTTAAAAACCTTGTGCCTCTGCGCCCATGTCGTCAGTCTGTCTGCCATCACCTTGTCAGGTTAGGATTTCTTTTCCTTCACATTGCTACTAGCTTCCACTACATTAACCACATAATCGCCCAGTTTTTCACATTCTCCAATAATATCCATATAGTGTACACCCATCTGATAATCATACTCCTTATTATTCACATCCAGTACATTTTGATTCTTTAGCTGATTACGATAGTTATTTATTTCATTCTCTATATTAAACGATTTATTCACATCCACCACATGATGTTCATCTTCCACCAACGAAACCATTTGGGACAAAGCATCATCTGTCAACTGGAACATTTGATGAATATGATCATACTGTTTCGGAGTGAAATCCATATCACTGCGATGCTTACGATTAATTGTACGTGCCAAATTATAACAGCTGTCACCAATACTCTCTATTTCAGTCACTTCACGAAGCATAGCACGAATCTGCAACTTACTTTCAGAACTCAAACGTCCGTCGGATACCTGATTCAGATAATTAGCGATCTCCACCTCCATGTTATCACTTATATTCTCATATTTCTCAATACGGCTGAACAATTTGTTAAAGTCATTGTCATTCGTGGTATGAAGCAGATCCCGCACCATGCCAAACATACGATGAGTACGCTCTGCAAAGAGATTAATTTCCTTGCGTGCCTGCAATATAGAAAGCTCCGCAGTAGAAAGCATACCACCTGTAATAAAGCGCAAACGATATTCCTCATCCTGCTCTCTCTGAGGAATGATTTTACAGACTGTTTTCTCTATCAACTTAACAAACCAAATAAGAATCAACACATTGCATATATTAAAAGTAGTATGGAAAGCAGACAGTTTAAAAGATACGGCAACAGCCGGATCTGCTGTTTTCATTATATCTTCTACAAACCATGAAACCCCCATAGTTACAGGCTTGAAAAGACATAATACCCAAATAACCCCAAAAACATTGAACACCAAATGAGCCAGCGCAGCCCTCCTGGCCTGCGTATTGGCAGTCAGTGCAGCAAGGTTGGCTGTTATGGTAGTACCAATATTCTCGCCAAGCACCAATGCAGCCCCCAACTCAAAACTAATCCAACCATTGGCACACATAATTAAAGTAATAGCCATCGTTGCCGCCGATGCCTGTACAATCATAGTCAGAACCGTACCGATGACAACAAATAAGATAACAGAACCAAATCCCATATCGGTATAGTTCTGAACAAAAGACAACATTTCGGGGTTTCTACTTAAGTCAGGAGCATTCGTCTTCAAGAGAGAGAGGCCCATAAACAAAAAAGAGAAACCGAATATAAATTCTCCAATGGATTTACGGTTACTCTTTCCTGAAAATAATAAAGGTACGCCAACAGCCAATAACGGAAGCGCCATAGCAGCAATATCTACTTTGAATCCCAATGCAGATATAATCCATGCAGTGACAGTGGTACCGATATTCGCCCCCATAATGACTCCAATTGATTGTGATAGCGTAAGGAGTCCGGCATTAACAAAACTTACTACCATAACAGTAGTAGCAGAAGAGGATTGAATTAACGCAGTGATAAGAACACCGGTTAACACTCCGGTTACCCGGTTGGTGGTCATCGCTGTGAGGATTTTACGCAGTCTGTCACCAGCAAACTTTTGCAGCCCCTCACTCATGATTTTCATTCCATAAAGGAATAGCGCCAGTGAACCTAGCAGCTTTAAGAAATCATAAAAAGAATACTCCATCTTTAATTAATTTGGTAGGAATTGGCTAATCTCCCTTTTATTCAGTAAATTTCAAGCCGTTTCACTACGTTAGTAATAATTATTACGATTATGTTACAAATCTGTTGCAAAAATAACAATATTTCAAAGAACTTCCCAATCGGAAGCTCACTTTTGGATATTTATAATGGTTTTAATCTAGATATCCCATATGGACCTGTCAGTGCCAAAGTCAATAACAAAGTAGAAGGGCTCAATTACCGGGCCTATAATAATAAGGATGTGGAATTCCTGAATATGCTGAATCCTTCGGGAATGCGCACTTATGTCCGTTCACTTTGCTTCATCTTGTGCAAAGCGGTGGAGGACCTATACCCTGATGGGAAAATCATGCTTGAACATCCCGTATCCAAAGGATATTATTGCGACTTGCAGATAGGTCGCGAGACTGGACTGGATGATGTTTCCCGTATTAAGCAGCGAATGAAAGAGATTGTGGAAGCCAATATACCTTTCCATCGTTTTGAATGTCATACAACTGAAGTAGTAGAACTATTCCGCCGGAAAGGAATGATGGATAAAGTAAAACTACTTGAAACTTCAGGTGAACTTTACTCCTATTATTATACTTTGGAAGATACCATTGACTACTACTATGGTAGCCTGCTGCCCAGTACCGGATATATTCGCAAATTCGATATAGTGAAATACTATGACGGCTTGTTGCTGCGTGTTCCCAACCGTCAGAATCCGGAAATATTGGAGGAAGTAGTAAAACAAGAAAAAATGCTGGAAGTATTCAAAGAGCACCGACGCTGGAATCAGATTTTAGGTGTGGGTACTGTAGGAGATTTCAATGTGGCCTGTAATGAAGGTTATGCCACCGATCTGATTAATGTGTCTGAAGCCTTGCAGGAAAAAAAGATTTCCAATATTGCCGATGAGATATACCACAGAGGAAAAAATGGTCAAAGAGTAAAACTGGTTCTTATCTCCGGTCCATCCTCTTCTGGTAAAACGACTTTCAGCAAACGGCTCAGTATTCAGTTGATGGCAAACGGTCTGAAGCCTTACCCCATCTCCCTGGACAATTATTTTGTTGACCGAGAAAAGACACCAAAAGATGAAAAAGGTGATTATGATTACGAATCATTGTATGCATTGGATTTGGAATTCTTCAACAAGCAATTACAAGATCTGCTTCATGGAAAGGAAGTGGAATTACCACGTTTCAACTTCACTACAGGAAGAAGGGAATTTAAAGGTGACAAACTTAAGATTGACGATAACATGATATTGATTCTCGAAGGGATTCATGCACTTAACCCCGAGTTAACCCCTCATATTCCCACCGAAAATAAATATAAAATATATGTATCGGCATTAACCACTATTCTGCTGGACAATCATAATTATATTCCGACTACCGACAACCGTTTGTTGCGCCGTATTATCCGCGACCACAAATACCGTGGCTATTCCGCAGAGGAAACAATCAGAAGATGGCCCAGCGTACGCGCCGGAGAAGAAAAATGGATCTTCCCATATCAGGAAAATGCAGATGCCATGTTCAATTCTGCCCTGTTGTTTGAACTGGCCATTATGAAAGATTATGCCATTCCTATTCTAAGGAATGTCCCTAATAACAAACCGGAATATTCAGAAGCATACCGTTTACGCAAATTCTTGGAATATTTCGCTTCGGTACAAGATAAAGAATTGCCTCCCACTTCTTTACTGAGAGAGTTTTTAGGAGGAAGCAGTTTCCGGTATTAACCTGTTATTAAACAGTATATAAGTTTTGTTTATGTGCAAAACAAACAGTAATTTCGGCCATTATTAAACAAGTATAAGTGAATGCACTCCAAAGGCTATAGAAAACTGTTCAACTGCCTGATGTTCTACTACTAAGAACATTTCTTCTTCAGGAGGGTATGCCAAAAGCCAGCAGACTGTACATTACACCACCATAAAGATGGATTAAATGACAGCGTATCTTACTTTTGGCATACGTTTCTTTCTATTTGATATCTTATTCTCTTGCACATCAATTGGTCGGATCCATTAATCCGCCCTTATGGAAATTTCTATTTATGAACCAGTAGACCTTATTATAACTCTTATGAAAACAACAATCAACGGTATGACAGACCGTATCCGACGCCTACGTCAAGAATCTTTTGATACACAACCTTCTTTGTCCATAGAACGTGCTCTGATAGAAACCGAATTTTACAAAGAAAACGAAGGAAAGTATCCAATTCCTATTCTAAGAGCACTGAACTTCCTTGAAATCTGTAAACGGAAAACTATATACATAGGTGAAGACGAACTGATTGTAGGTGAACGTGGACCACGCCCCAAAGCCGTATCGACTTTCCCTGAACTGACCTGTCACAGCGTGGAAGACCTTCATGTATTGAACACCCGCGAATTGCAGCGTTACACCATCAGCCAGGAAGATATAGACACCTATGAGCGCGAGGTAATTCCTTATTGGAAAGGGCGCACCCAACGCGAACGCATCTTCAATCACGTTCCCAAAGAATGGAAAGAAGCTTACGAAGTAGGAATGTTCACTGAATTCATGGAACAACGAGCCCCCGGCCATACTTCTCTGGACGGAAAGGTTTATCAACATGGCATGCTGGATTTGAAAGAACGTATTGCACATGAGTTGAAAAATTTGGATTTCATGAATGATCCAGAAGCAACCGACAAACAAGAAGAACTGACCGCCATGTCCATCTCCTGTGATGCCGCTATCATTTTTGCCGAACGCCATGCCGAACTGGCCGAAAAGATGGCTGGACAAGAAACCGATCCGAAACGCAAAGAGGAACTGAAAAAAATAGCGGAAATCTGCCGATGGGTTCCTGCACATGCCCCCCGTACTTATTGGGAGGCCATACAAATGTACTGGTTTGTCCATCTCGGCACCATTACAGAGCTGAACGGATGGGACGCCATGAATCCAGGACATTTTGACCAGCACCTCGCTCCTTTCTATGAAAAAGACCTGGAAAAAGGAATACTGACCCGTGCAGAGGCCAAAGAACTGATGTCATGTTTCTTTATCAAAGTAAATAATCAGACAGCCCCACCCAAAGTTGGCATCACCGCCAAAGAAAGCGGTACCTACAATGACTTTACCAATCTGAATATCGGTGGCATCAAACGTGATGGTAGCAACGGGGTCAGCGAAGTATCCTATATCATGCTCGAAACAGTAGATGATCTTCACCTGTTACAACCCGGAAGCGCCCTGCACATCAGTGTATGCACCCCGGAGCGTTTCCTGCGCGAAGGCTGCAAAGTAATCCGTAAGGGCTATGGCTACCCATCTGTATTCAATCCCGACACATACGTCATGGAACTGATGCGACAGGGAAAGACACCGGAGGACGCTCGTGAAGGTGGATGTAGCGGATGCATAGAAGTAGGCGCTTTCGGAAAAGAAGCTTACGTACTGACCGGTTATCTTAACGTACCCAAGATATTGGAAATCACCTTGCACAACGGAACTGATCCTGTATCAGGTAAGAAAATAGGCTTAGAAACAGGAGATCCCCGCATTTTCCGGACTTATGAAGAACTTTATGACGCATTCCTTAAACAAATCCATTATTTTGTAGATATGAAAATACGCGTCAGCAACTACATTGACCGCATGTTCGCCAAATACGCTCCCGCCACTTTCCTGTCTTTGTTCATTGATGACTGTATCGCCAAAGGAAAAGATTATTATAACTGCGGACCGCGTTATAACACAAGCTATATTCAATGCACCGGTTTGGGTACTATTACCGACAGCCTCTCCGTTCTGAAAAAACATGTATTCGAAGAACGTAAATTCAATATGGAGCAAATCATCCATGCTACCGATACCAACTTCGAAGGGCAGGAAGCCATGAGACAGTTCATATTGAACCGTACCCCTTTCTTCGGTAACGATGACGAATATGCAGACCGCATCGCCATCCAGGTCTTTAACGACCTTTACGACGCCATCGAAGGAAAGCCGAACACTAAAGGCGAATGTTTCCATCTGAACATGCTGTCTACTACCTGTCACGTTTACTTCGGCAAAATGATGAATGCCACCCCCAACGGCCGTCTGGCCGGACGTGCTATCAGTGACGGTACCTCACCCTCACACGGAGCAGATACCCACGGGCCATCCGCCGTCGTAAAATCATTAGGCAAACTGGACCAGGTGAAAAGCGGAGGCACTCTGCTGAATCAACGTTTCCTGCCCTCACTGCTGAAATGCGATGAAGACCTAACCAAACTGGCAAGCCTCATCCGCAGCTATTTCGCCTTAGGAGGACATCACATTCAGTTCAATATAGTAGATACCGCCACCTTACATGCCGCCCAAAAGCATCCGGAAGAATATCGGGACCTGTTGGTACGCGTAGCTGGATACAGTGATTACTTCAATGACATGAATACAGATTTACAATATGACGTAATAGCCCGCACGGCACAAGAAACCTTCTGACAAGATGAGTCTGATTTTCGACATCAAACGCTATGCTATCAATGACGGGCCGGGCATCCGCATCACACTTTTCATGAAAGGATGCCCGCTCTCGTGCATATGGTGCCATAATCCCGAAGGCATTCGTAACGGAAAAGACAAACTATACACAGCCAAGAAATGCCTCGGCTGTGGAACTTGTCTGAAAGTATGCCCCAACGGGGCACTGACACTGACTCCCGAAGGTATTGCCACCGACAAACAAAAATGCGTGTTATGCGGACGCTGTGCCGAAGAATGTCCGGCAATGGCTATCGAGATATCAGGAACGGAATATACCGCCGAATACCTGATGCATGAAATAGAAAAGGAAATTCCATTTATGGATCAATCGGGCGGTGGAGTCACTTTTTGTGGTGGAGAACCGTTGCTTCATCCCGAATTCTTGATTGATATGCTGAAACGTTGCGGACAACAGGGAATTCATCGGGCGGTAGATACCACCCTGCTTGCCCGCAAAGAAACAGTGGATGAAGTGATGCGGAATTGTGAACTATTGCTTATCGACTTAAAATCAATGGACAGTACCGTACACCAGACATTTTGTGATGTTCCCAATGAATTAATTTTGGAGAACATCCGCAGAGTAGCAGAAGCTGGCTTCCCTTATTATATCCGTATTCCATTGATTGAAGGAGTGAATGCAGATGAAAAGAACATAAAGCTGTCTGCCGAATTTTTAGCCAGTCTTCCACAGCATCCTGAGATAATTAACCTATTACCTTACCATGATATAGGAAAGGGAAAGCATGCAAAGCTAGGCAGTATCTATAACCCTAAAGGATATAAAATGCAAACGCCATCCGAGGAAGTACAACAGCAGTGCATACAAATCTTGACTGATTACGGTTTAAAAGCAACCATAGGTGGATAATTATATATCATCGTTCTGTAGTAAAAGGACCTTCGTACCCCAAAGACGTACCCCGTCCTCCGTTATCAAATAATCTTCCTCATTACGCAATCCTGTAAACTCACGATAACTCTCCAACTTATCATAATCGATAAAATCCTTAAAGCATTTTTCCGCTTTCCAACAATCAATTAATTCGGGAATAAAATAGATACCCGGTTCTATAGTAAGTTCAAATTCCGGTTCCAAAGATCCGGCCAGCCTTAATAATTTACGGCTGCCCTAAGTACTTTTCTAATGAATCACCTGTCTTTTAGCAACTGCTTTTTCCAAACACTTCTTCAAATCCGCGGCAGAACCAGTTTCTGTCACTCCCACCCTCTACGCTTTCTCACACAAGGCAGGCTGGATCCCATCCATACAATATGATATCCATATCGTCAATCCGGCATAGGGCAAGTCCCAAAAATAAAGAGAAGTAGAACCTTGGCGGAAATGATAAGTATTATCCGCATAATCGCCACCCTCCTCGTTATCTAAAATAGCAAGAAACCTATCCCCACGTTTTTTCAAACTGTTACGACGGGTTGTATAAGTTTCTTTTGCAAACATAATCTTATGTTTTTTGTATAGATGACAGATAAAGATAGCCATCCCCTTAAAATAATCCCCCCAAAAAGGAAGATTATTACAATACAATTTCCTATTTTTGTCGCAATAAACAAGGAAATAAAAATATTATGGCACAAGGCTCACGTCAAGTACAAACACAAGCCCAGCAACAAATACAAACCTTATCTCCACAACAGATACTGGTAGTGAAATTGCTGGAACTGCCCACTGTGGAGCTGGAAGAACGTATCCATTCCGAAATACTGGATAATCCGGCCCTGGAGGAAGGGAAAGAAATGCCCGAAAATGAAGATGACAACACAGAATACGTTGAGAACGAAGACGGAAATACAGACTCGAACGAAGATTTTTCATTAGGCGATTACAGCAACGAAGATGATATTCCCGATTATAAACTACAGGAACATAATCGTTCCAAAGAAGGAGTAGCCGAAGAAATCCCTTTCTCGGATGCCGTATCTTTTTATGAAATATTGAAAGACCAGTTGCAGATGCAGGAACTTACCCCAGAACAACGAGATATAGCAGAATACTTGATCGGTTCATTGGACGATGACGGCCTGTTACGCAAAAATATGGAGTCTATCATGGATGAACTTGCCATCTATCGAGGCATCTATACCACTGAGGAGGAATTAAATAAAATCTTGGAAATAATCCAAGACTTTGATCCGGCAGGTATCGGCGCCCGCAGTTTACAAGAATGTCTTCTGCTACAAATACAAAGAAAAGCCGATTCACCGTTAAAACAAATAGAACTGGACATCATCGGTAAATGCTGTGATGAGTTTACCCGCAAAAATAAAGAAAGGATTATCCAAAAACTAGGCCTTACCGAAGAACAATATAATGAGGCGGTGAGCGATCTCACCAAGCTGAATCCTCGTCCGGGCAGTTCACTGGGTGAAGCGATGGGTAAAAATATGCAGCAGATCATTCCCGACTTCATTGTAGAAACGTATGAGGATGACACCATTACTCTAAGTTTAAACAATCGTAATGTTCCTGAGTTGCGTCTGAGCCGCCAGTTCACCGAGTTGCTGGATGAACACACCCGCAACAAAGACAATCAGAGCAAGGCCTCAAAGGACGCACTGATGTTCCTAAAACAAAAAGTAGATGCCGCACAAGGTTTTATCAATGCCGTAAAACAGCGACAACACACGTTACTCACCACCATGCAAGCCATTATAGATATTCAGCGCCCCTTTTTTTTGGAAGGAGACGAATCCCTGCTGAAGCCCATGATCTTGAAAGATGTAGCCGAACGCGCAGGATTGGATATTTCTACCATATCACGGGTAAGCAACAGCAAATATGTACAAACAAACTATGGTATCTATTCGTTGAAATTCTTTTTCAGCGACGGTTACACCACTGAAGACGGTGAAGAACTCTCTGTCCGCGAAATCAAGCGCATTCTGAAAGAATGTGTAGATACCGAAGACAAGGAAAAGCCTTACACCGATGATGAACTGGCCGAAACACTAAAGACGAAAGGCTACCCCATAGCCCGCCGTACTGTAGCCAAATACCGCCAACAGCTTAACATACCCGTCGCACGATTAAGAAGGTAATATAATATGGAAGCTAACGAAACAACCGAAGCAATAACAGTAACCAAGAAAAATAATCCGCTTGAAGTCAGCTCACGTATCATATCAGGCATATTCACGCCTTTTATGATTCCTTTTGTGGCATTTTTCCTGCTTTTTTTCTTCACTTATCTTCGTATCATGCCCATCCAGTACAAACTGATAGTATTGGGTATAGTCTACTGTTTCACCATTCTGATGCCGATGCTCGCCATCTACCTGTTCCAAAAAATAAACGGTTGGGGTATTCATGAATTGGGACACCGCGAAAAACGTTTCGTACCATATGCGCTGACTATCATCAGCTATGTCACCTGTCTCATCACTATGTACAAGATACATCTACCCCGCTATATGTCGGGTATTATCGTAGCCGCCCTCATCTGCATGATCCTTTGCACGCTGATCAATTTCAAGTGGAAAATCAGCACACACGTAGCAAGCAGCGGCATGATGGTAGGCGGATTATTATCCTACAGCTTTATATTCAATTTCAATCCTGTATGGTGGCTCTGTTTTTTCATTTTGCTATCCGGAATGCTTGGCACAGCCCGTATCATTGTAAAACAGCATACCTTATTAGAAGTTTTAGCCGGATTTATTGTCGGATTGTTTTGTGGTGTCATTGGAATTTTGTTTATTTGAAAAAAATTAGTATTAACCTTATAAATTGAAAACATTATGGAATTTCCAAGCAATGTAAAGTATACCAAAGAACACGAATGGATACGAGTAGAAGGTGATATAGCTTATGTAGGCATCACTGATTATGCACAAGAGCAACTGGGTGACATCGTATTCGTAGATATCACTACTGAAGGAGAAACTTTAGAAAAAGACGAAGTTTTCGGTACTATTGAAGTAGTAAAGACTATTTCGGACTTGTTCCTTCCCGTTTCAGGAGAAGTTCTGGAACAGAACGAAGCATTGGCCGACAATCCCGAATTAGTAAACCAAGACCCGTATGGTAAAGGGTGGCTGATTAAGATTAAGCCCAATGACACTAATGACGTTAACGATTTGCTGGATGCTGAAGGATATAAAGCATTAGTCAACGAATAATATAAATTCCCATTAGGGAATTGTTCAAGCGCGGATTACGCGGACCTCACGGATTTCTCTATCCGCGTTCATCCGTATAACCCGTGCTTGAAGTAAATATATAAACCAAACAATAACAAAAAACAATGAAACCTATCGTAAGCATTATCATGGGTAGCACTTCCGACCTTCCCGTAATGGAAAAAGCTGCCAAATTACTGGACGAGATGCACGTACCTTTCGAAATGAACGCCCTTTCGGCACACCGCACTCCCGAAGCTGTGGAGGAATTTGCGAAAAATGCTGCAGGCCGTGGAATTAAAGTCATCATTGCCGCTGCCGGCATGGCTGCCGCACTTCCCGGTGTCATTGCTGCAAATACCACATTGCCTGTTATCGGTGTCCCCGTTAAAGGTTCAGTTCTTGATGGCGTAGACGCACTTTATTCTATCATCCAAATGCCTCCTGGAATTCCTGTAGCTACCGTAGCAATCAATGGAGCCATGAATGCTGCCATTCTGGCCGTACAAATGCTAGCATTGAGTGATACAGAACTGGCCACCAAGTTTGCAGACTACAAGACCGGCTTGAAAAAGAAAATCGTGAAAGCCAACGAAGAACTGAAAGAAATCAAGTTTGAATATAAAACAAATTAACTAGTGGTTAGTGATTAGTGGTTAATATTTCAGCGCAGCCCACTAATCACTAACCACTCACCACTAATCACTAACTATGGATTTATTCAATTA
>ENA-OWOU01000608-OWOU01000608.1-gut-metagenome-genome-assembly--contig:-NODE-608-length-20883-cov-5.120590_pt1 | contig 20883 bp, 19 predicted proteins | sample MGYA00248248_ERZ651801 | MGnify/ENA primary metagenome ERZ651801 (study PRJEB26908, sample SAMEA4031710) | gut metagenome | biome: gut; feature: normal infant; material: stool | place: China | collected 2015... | reverse complement strand
ACCCTCCTGAAGGGTTTTGTTCATTTTCCAGTTTCCTGCAACAATGTTTTTTCTCATTTTGTTTTTTATTTATTAAAAGGGTTAATGTATTTACTATTTATAATTTGTGATTTATGGCTGAGGAAGCTCTTTATTTTTCTCTCTCTTTCTTTCCCTGCGCTTCACAACCAGAATATCCACGCCGATAACCATCAGCAACGGAATGATAAACCACAAAAGAACGTAACCAATCGTGCGCAAATCACTTTCTTGTTTCTGCTGACCGAGTTCCAGTTTATCCAAGCTATCCGTCAACACATATTCATCCGGCAAACTGTTATCACTCCACTTATTCAGAATAACGCCATCCTTTATCAGCATCAGTCCGGGATTGGAACGGATAATGGTCTTCAAAGTGATGTCGTCCATCTGGCAGAAAGGATATTCCGCTCCGGTCTTGTCACGCCACAATTCTATTTGTTCCTCTGGCGAAGAAGTCAGGGCATAAAAGCCATAACCATGCTCCACACTGTAATCATAGATCTCATTAATAAGGTCTATATCGCTATCGTCAGCTCCTTCAATACGATGAGCTACCAACAGGAATGTGTATCCCTTATCTGATAAAATGCTATCGGTCAAATCCTCTCCGGTTTCCAGACTCACAATAGAGAAGTCATGAATCGGAGGCTCATATCCTTTTTCCTTCAGCACCGTACGTGTTTCAACAAACGTCCATGTGCTGTCCGGGTAGTTATCCAGTGTAAACTCCTGCTTTTTCCCGTCTTTCTCCAGAATGAACTTGCTCTCAAACACACTGGGTTTTGCTCCTTCGGGGATTTCCATACCTTCTTTGATATTCTTTCCGACCTTATAAGGACGGAAATCAAGAATGGGCAGATTGTCCAGGCAATAGAACGAAAGCACAAACACGAAAAAAAACGTATACATGGAAACCATCCATGCCATTTTTGCCGTAATAAAGCGGATGATTTGTTTTCCACCTTTGAAGACAGATACGGCTGCAATAAACAATACTACATTCTTGCCGAACGTTTCCCAGTTTGTCAACACCCATGCATCACCGAAACAACCACAATCGGCCACCGGATTCGCTAATGCCAGATACAGTGTCAGCGGTGTCATCACGATCATCAACAACAGTGCCAGAGTCGTAGCAAACCTCCGCCGTATACCGAAGAACAGGAATACTCCCACTGAGAATTCCAAAGCCGACAATACGATGGCAAACAGTAACTGCAAATATGTAGGAAACCATGCGGCCATTCCGAAAGCCGTCAGATAATCCTGAATCTTATAAAAAGAGCCTAACGGATCGACAGCCTTCACAAAGCCGGAAAAGATGAATACCGCCGCCAGTAAAAAACGGCAAACATTCACCCAGCTCTTCCATATTATATGTTTCTGCTTAGTCTCCAAATTCAATCTTAATCAAACCGAATACGGAATAATTAATCATGTCCATATAATTAGCATCTACTCCTTCCGAAACCAAAGTCTGTCCCGACAGGCTTTCAATCTGTTTCGTACGGTAGATTTTCATCAATATCAGATCAGTATATGAACTGACACGCATGCTGCGCCATGCCTCATCGTAATCATGATTCTTAGCAAGCATTAGATCCAATGAAGTTTTAGCGTATTTGTCATACAATGCCATTGCTTCTTCATTCGTGATATCGGCTGATTCCGCATATCCCAGTTCCAGCTGTATCAATCCGATAATGCCATAGTTGACAATCGCAATGAACTCGGAACGTATTCCTTCGTCCACCAACGTCACTCCTTTGGTTTCAATACTCCTGATACGATTGGCTTTAATAAATATCTGGTCAGTCACGGAAGCCGGACGGAGAATACGCCATGCCGGACCGTAATCATGTAGTTTCTTGGAGAACAAATCACGACAGATGGCTATGACATGCTCAAATTGTTGTTTGGTATCTTTCATTTCCTTACAAATTGGTTGCAAAGGTAGGAATAATTAAAGAAAAAAGAAAAGAGGGCACTCTAAATTATATTAAAGTGCCCTCTCCTTTATGGGTTTATTGATATCTTACGAACAACGTAATACCTGTCCCGGACGTAAGATTGTTTTCCGTGTAATACGATTCAACTGACAAAGCTTGTCAATAGATACTCCCTGGCGGGATGCAATCTTAGACAATGTATCGCCACTCTTCACTTTATAGAACAAACCTTCACCGGAAGCCATGCTACGAGCCGTTCCTTTTGAAGTCTTTGTTTTAGTGAAAGTATAATGATCAGCAACAATATCCTGCTTTTCAAAGTCGAACATTAAAGCAGGGTTGATAGGAATTCCCAGGAAGCGGGTTTCAAAGTGAAGATGCGAACCGGTAGAACGTCCGGTATTGCCACCTAAAGCGATAGGCTCTCCGGCTTTAACCAATTGATTAATTTCTACGATCTGTTTGGACAAGTGCCCATAAACTGTTTCCAGTCCATTGTCATGACGAATAACGATATACTTACCATAGCCACGGCGTCCTTGGTTCTTTACTACACGTACTTTACCATCGAAAGCAGCTCGAATCGTATCACCAATGAATACTTTAACATCCAAGCCATAGTGCATTCTGCGTCTTCTGGGGCGATAACCGAATACGTCGGTAATCTTCGTATGCGTGGTAGGCATACAGAAACCTGTCAGGTCTACTTTATAGCTTTCAGGAACGATAGCATCGCCATAAGCTTGTACATACTCATTGTTCCAAGTCGGATATAGACTTAGACCTGGATAAGCAGATTGTTCAGCACGTATCTGTTTCTGTAAAGCCAACGAGTCAACGCTCTTTAGTTTCCTGTCGATGGGGGCTTGTCGGGCAATCAAATCCTGAGAAAAAGAATTCAGGCTGACCATTGCCGTCGCAGCTATTAGGATCGTTTTAATGCAATTGAAATTCATTCCGTTTCGTCATTCTTTTAAAAAATTCTCCCAAAGGTAGTATTTCTTCTCTAAATGAAAAGGCTGTTCTTAACTATTTTTTCGGTAAGGAACTAAAAGGTATATATTAAAACTGATCCTAACTCCCTGTATATCGGCAAGATAAGAGCCAACATGTTTTACAACATAAAAATGTAAATAAAGTGTATGTTTAACCGTTATTCAACTAATGGAAGCCCAGTTAACGTTAGTTTTCCGAAGTGCTTTCAACTGTCGCCACAGGATTTCATTCTCCGGACGAATACCGGTAGGATCAGCATCCACCACTTCTTCAGCAACATTGCGCACATATTGCAGCAACTGTCCGTCACGTGCTATATCGGCAATTTTCAAGTCGAAGGCAATGCCGCTTTGCTGTGTGCCTTCCAAATCACCGGGACCTCGTAGCTTCAGATCGGCTTCAGCGATTTCAAAGCCGTCATTTGTCCGCACCATAATTTCCAGGCGCTTGCGGGTTTCCTCGACCAACTTGTATCCGGTCACTAAAATACAATAAGACTGTTCCGCTCCACGACCTACACGACCACGCAACTGATGGAGTTGCGACAACCCGAAGCGCTCTGCATTCTCAATAATCATCACGGAAGCATTCGGTACATTTACACCTACCTCAATCACTGTAGTCGCTACCATTATCTGTGCTTCGCCCGAAACAAAAAGCTGCATCTGTGCATCTTTCTCAACCGCTTTCATCTTGCCATGCACTTTGCAGACTCTACAATCCGGGAATTCCTCACAAATATGAAGGTAGCCTTCTTCCAGATTCTTTAAGTCTATTTTCTCACTTTCCTTAATCAAAGGATATACAATATACACCTGTCTGCCCTCTGCAATCTGTCTATGAACGGATTGGTACAAGCTTACACGGTGCGCATCATATTTATGAATAGTCACAATAGGTTTACGTCCCGGCGGCAGTTCATCAATGACGGAGACATCGAGATCACCGTATAATGTCATGGCCAGCGTACGCGGAATAGGGGTAGCTGTCATGACTAGCACATGGGGCGGCTGCACATTCTTAGTCCATAAACGTGCGCGTTGTGCCACACCGAAACGGTGCTGTTCATCTATCACTACCAATCCCAGTGAAGAGAAATTCACGGTATCTTCTATCACGGCATGCGTACCGATCAGTATTCGCACATCTCCCGTTAACAGACCGGTGAGAATGGCTTCCCGCTTTTTTCCTTTCACAGAGCCGGTCAGCAATTCCACACGTATATCCATTCCGTACAATAGCTCGCGGATTGTTTCAAAATGCTGGTTAGCCAGGATTTCGGTAGGCGCCATCATACAAGCCTGATAACCATTATCCAACGCTATCAGCATACTCATCAGTGCCACCAGCGTTTTCCCACTACCTACATCCCCCTGCAACAGACGGTTCATTTGCTTACCACTGCCCACATCCCGGCGTATTTCTTTCAGTACACGCTTCTGGGCACCTGTCAGTTCGAAAGGCAGATTCTTGGCATAGAAAGTATTGAATATCTCTCCCACCGTTTCAAATACATATCCACGGTATTTCCGTTGCCTATCTTTTGCATAGCGGAGAATATTCAACTGTACATAAAAAAGTTCTTCAAACTTCAAACGATATTGCGCTTTACGGAGCAGTTCCGGATTTGCCGGAAAATGGATATTCATCAAAGCTTCCGTCAGCGGCATCAAATGATGTTCTGTCAATATAGCGGAAGAAAGCGTTTCGGGCAACGGTTCGTGGAGTTGCTGCACTACGGCGCTCATCATCTTCTCAATTGCATGAGAATTGAGGGAACTCCGCTTCATTTTCTCCGTTGTATTATAATAAGGTTGCAATCCCATTGTCGAGAGCTTCAGTTCCGAAGCATTATCGATATCCGGATGAGCAATGTTGATCCGTCCGTTGAAGACGCTGGGTTTGCCAAATACAATATATTCCTGATGTACCTTATACTTACCGACGAGAAATTTAATTCCCTGAAACCAGACTAAATCCACAATCCCCGTACCATCCGAGAAATGGGCAATCAGACGGCGTTGCCTACCTTCTCCAATCGTCTCAAAACCCAGGATTTCACCTTTCAGCTGGATATAAGGCATCGTACCGTCTATTTCATGGATATAATAGATACGGCTACGGTCTACATATTTATAGGGGAAATAATACAATAAGTCGTGAAGGGAATAGATATTCAATTCCTTATTGAGCACTGAGGCACGTTGCGGCCCTACACCCGACAGGTATTTTATGTCACGAGAAGCTAAATCAAACATGAATCCAACAAAGCAGCGGCTATTTTCAAATCAAAGGGAGTCGTAATTTTAATGTTTTCCCGATTACCTGCCGCGAGGTATACAGATACTCCCATCGCTTCCACTACAGAAGCGTCGTCCGTAAAGAAAGAAGTATAAGGTTGTTCATAGGCCTGTTTCAGTAAATCGGCATCAAACACCTGAGGAGTCTGTACCAATTTATACTCATCCCGGCTGACGGTCACACTTTCTTCTCCTTTAAGATGGCGTACAGTCTCCACCACATCTGTCACGGGAATCACCGCTTTTTTTTCAGCAGCCAGTTCATAACAGCGGGCTATGACTTCCCGGGAAACAAACGGGCGTACCCCATCATGAACACCAACCAATCCCGGAGTAGTAACGTGAGCCAATCCGTTCTTTACCGAATGAAAGCGGGTTTCACCTCCGTCCGCCACTGTATGCGGCAAAGAAAAAGAATGCTCCGCACATAGCTCTTTCCAATAAGACTGCTGACTATGCGGGAGCACTAATATTATATGTATCTCCGGATTGTAGTAATAAAAGGCTTCCAAAGTACGCATCAAAACAGGTTTTCCACCTATAAGCAGAAATTGTTTGGGAAGTTCACCTCCCATGCGCAACCCTTTACCACCGGCAACTATCAGAGCATACTGAACCATAAATCAATTAACACACATTGCCTCTTTCAGTTCCTGTACCTTCTCTTTTCCGAGCATCATATCTACCACCGTCAGAGCAAATTCCATCGCAGCACCCGGTCCTTTTCCAGTAATGATATTACCGTCTCTTTCCACCGGAGCACCGGTACATTCAGCACCTTCCAGGTATTGTTCGAAGCCGGGATAGCAAGTTGCCTTGCGGCCTTTCAGCAAGCCGAGTTTACCCAATATCATAGGAGCAGCACAAATGGCAGCAATCGGTTTATTCTTTTCTGCAAAGTCTAAAACCAGTTTACGTAGTTCCGGGCACTTTTCCAAAGTAGCTGCACCAGGCATTCCACCGGGTAAAAGAACTAAATCTGCGTCATAAAAATCACAGTTCACTACATTCTTATCGCAAAGCACCGGTACATCATGTGCACCAGTTACTATCTCATCGGGAGTCACCGTAATCATTTCCACGTTCAGCCCTGCACGTCTCATTACATCCACAGAGGTGAAAGCTTCCACTTCTTCAAATCCGTCTGCAAAAAAAACATAAACTGTACCCATAATTGTTCTCCTTATTATTTTAGATTAAAGTAATATGTTATCGTTCCTGTCTGGTTATTCAAGCCCTCTACTTTATTGAAACGCGCTTTCTTAGCAGCATCTTCAGCCGCTTTCCGCAAAGCAGGATTTACGGTATTGGTCTGTCGGTTGATGCTGGTAGCAATTACATATCCCGCAGGATTCACAGTAATCGTAACCACCACTCTGCCCTCATCCTGTACGTTATATGTCGGACGCGGCAAACCTCCTTGTCCTATAGAACGTCCGCCGAGGTCAAAAGTCCCATAACCTCCCGTTCCGCTCGACGCACCTTCCGGTGCATTTCCGGTGGGACTTCCCTGGATACCTGTTCCCTCAGTCTTACCTTTGCTTCCCATTTGCGCTCCTTTTCCGAAGGCACCTGCCACCCTCTTGCGGGCAGCCTCTTCCGCCTCCCTGCGTTCCCGCTCAGCTTTAGCTTCCGCCAACTTCCGGGCTTCTTCCGCTTTCTCGGCTTCCGTCTTCTCCGGTTTTTCCGGCTTCTTCTTTACTTCTTCCTTTTTAGGTTCCGCTTTGGGCTTGATAACAACGGTTTCTTCATCCTCCTGTGTAAGCATCTCCTGTTCTACCGTCTCCTGTACTTTAGGAGCAACGGTCTCGGGCATCACATCCACTTTTACCAGGGAAGGGTCAGCACTTCCAAATGCATTGGGCACTTCACCCAGCATTACCGGCATACCGTCTTCATCCTGCTGCTCCGGCAAAGCGAAGCCCACCAGTATCAACAGGAGAATGAACGCTACATGTACCAGCAACGCACCTACTATTCCTATATATTTGCCTTTCTTCTTCGGATTCACCATTGCCATTTACTATTTAACCATTTACAATGTACAATTTAGCCATCGTACATTTATTTGCTTTCCGGCGGACGTGTAGCCAGCACCATCTTGAACTTATTCTCATTGGCAATATTCAGCACTTTCACGATCTCCCGGTAAGGCACAGCTTCATCAGCATAAAGCGCCACATACATTTCCGGTTCTTTCGCAGCGCACGATTGCAGGAAAGGAGTCAATTCTTCCAAAGAAATCGCCTGCTCCTTATCATTTCCAAACGCCGCGTAAAAATTCAGGTCCTTATCGATAATAACCCGCGTCAAGGGCTTAGCCGACGTCTGCTGTTTTCCCTGCGGAAGCAACACCTTGATAGCATTCGGCGAAACAACCGTAGACGTGATCATAAAGAAGATCAGCAACAGGAAGATGACGTCCGTCATGGATGCCATACTGAAATTGGGCGATATTTTAGCTCTACGTTGTAGCACGCTTAGTTCAATTATTAATTACTAATTATTAATTACTTAGGAAGCGGGTTCATTCAAGAGGTCCATGAATGCCATGGTCTTAGCCTCCATCTTATTCACCACGCCGTCCACCAGAGTCACGAGGTAGTTATAGGCAAACATCGCAATAATACCCACGATCAAGCCACCTACCGTAGTGATCATAGCTTCGTAGATACCGCCCGAAAGCAATGTGATATCGATGTTGTTGCCTGCATTGGCCATTTCGTAAAAAGCACGCACCATACCGGTCACCGTACCGAGGAAACCAATCATCGGCGCACCTCCGGAGATGGTTGCCATAATCGTCAATCCTTTTTCCAGTTTCGCTACCTCAATATTTCCCACATTCTCAATGGCAGCCTGCACATCATTCACCGGACGTCCCAAACGGCTGATACCTTTCTCAATCATACGGGCAGCCGGAGTATTTACGCTGCGGCAATAGGCTATGGCAGCTTTTATTTCTCCATCCAAGATATAATCCTTTATCTTATCCATGAACATCGGGTCCTCTTTGCCGGCTTTCCTGATCACATAGTTGCGTTCGAACAAGATGTAGAAACAAAGAATGGACAGCAGGCCAAGAACGATCATAATCCAACCACCCTTGACAGCCATACTCCATAAGTTCATCTCTTCAGGACCAGCTACCGGAGTCAATACCGGATTGGCGCCCGCAATAGAATCGGTCAGCGCCGGAGCCACTTGGGCTAATAACAACATTACATTCATCAACGAAGACAGTTTTTATATTCCTGAATGGTACGTTCCAATCCCAGATACAGAGCATCGCTTATCAGCGAGTGTCCGATAGAGACTTCATCCATCCATGGAATGTTTTGATATAAATAATTCAGATTCACCAAACTCAGGTCATGACCGGCATTCAGCCCCAGCCCCAGACTACGTGCCACTTTGGCTGCCTCTACAAAAGGAGCAACGGCGGCTTCCTTATTCTGCGGATAAGCGGTCGCATAGGGTTCGGTATAGAGTTCCACCCGGTCGGCACCAGCCTTGGCAGCATACTCTATCATCTCCGCATCCGCCGATACAAATACGGAAGTACGGATGCCTGCATCATTAAATGTATCGAGCACTTCAGTCAGAAATTCCAGATTCTGCTTGGTATCCCAACCTGCGTTAGAAGTCAGCTGAGTCGGACTATCCGGAACCAGAGTCACCTGATGCGGTTTCACTTTCAATACCAGGTCAATAAATTCGGGGGCAGGATATCCTTCGATATTAAATTCAGTACGAAGCAACGGGCGAAGATCATACACATCCCTCTGGCGTATATGACGTTCATCAGGGCGTGGATGTACGGTAATTCCTTCCGCACCGAAGCTTTCACAATCCAAGGCTACCTTCACCACATTAGGTACATCCCCTCCACGCGCATTACGCAACGTCGCAATCTTGTTTATGTTTACACTTAATCTAGTCATAATTCGGATCATAGTTTGCCGCAAATGTACAAATAATAGCGATACATTGGCAGCGTTCTGAGAAAAAAACACCATATTTGCATTTCATTAAGAAAGTACAGACGATGAAATTTGCCATATTTGGAAATACTTACCAAGCCAAAAAATCAACACATGCGGAAACTTTATTCCGCTTGCTGGAACGGCGTAATGCCCAGCTTTGCATTTGCAGGGAGTTCTATAACTTCCTGACTTCCGACCTGCACATGACTATCGCTTCCGCCGAACTCTTTGACGGAGACGATTTTACAGCAGATATGGTCATCAGTATCGGGGGCGACGGTACGTTCCTAAAAGCAGCCAGCCGAGTAGGCAAAAAAAATATCCCCATTCTGGGCATCAATACCGGCCGCCTCGGTTTCCTGGCAGACATTTCTCCGGAAGAGATGGAAGAGACTTTCGATGAGATTTACAATAACCACTACAAGGTGGAAGAACGCAGCGTGTTGCAATTACATTGTGATGATAAAAAATTGATGGAATCCCCCTATGCACTCAATGAAATTGCTGTATTGAAACGCGACAGTTCTTCAATGATCAGTATTCATACTGCTATCAATGGGGCCCATCTCACCACTTATCAAGCGGACGGGCTGGTGGTATCCACCCCTACCGGTTCCACAGCTTATTCGCTGAGTGTCGGTGGTCCGGTTATCGTGCCTCATAGCAAAACGATCGCTATCACTCCGGTGGCTCCGCATAGCCTGAATGTCCGTCCTATCGTCATTTGTGATGATTGGGAAATCACCCTTGATGTTGAAAGTCGCAGCCACAATTTTCTGGTTGCCATCGACGGACGTAGTGAATCCTGCAAAGAGACAACCCGCTTGCGAATCTCACGGGCTGATTACAGTATTAAGGTAATCAAGCGCTTCAATCATATTTTCTTTGATACGCTTCGCAATAAATTGATGTGGGGGGCGGATGTAAGATAAATAACATTATCAGACTACTTCTGAGATTGAATACATGGCAAAATTAGGGGGTTGATTCCATCAGGAATCAACCCCCTAATAATTTATTTATGTATGAAATAGTTTTCCCAATTAGAGAGCACCTACCTCTTTCAATGCAGCGTTGGTTCCGTGAACAGCTTTAGCGCTGGCAGCAAATTTTTCTTTTTCGTCAGCAGTCAGTTCCAGTTCAACGATTTTTTCAATACCGTTCTTGCCCAGGATAACGGGAACACCGATACAAAGATCAGATTCACCATATTCGCCTTCCAGCAATACAGAGCAAGGAATCATCTTCTTCTGGTTGTGAATGATAGACTCAACTACATAAGCTCCTGCTGCACCCGGCGCATACCATGCGGAAGTACCCAGCAACTTAGTCAGAGTTGCACCACCTACCATAGTAGAAGCAACAACTTCGCTCAATTTTTCTTCGCTCAACAGTGCGCTAACCGGCTGTCCTTTGTATGTAGCCAGACGAGCCAAAGGAATCATAGTTGTATCACCATGGCCACCGATTACTATACCTTCTACTTCGTTTGCATTGCAACCCAAAGCCTGAGACAGGAAGTATTTGAAACGAGAGCTATCCAAAGCACCACCCATACCGATAACGCGGTTCTTAGGCAGACCCAAAGATTTCAATGCCAGATAAGTCATTGTATCCATCGGATTAGAAATAACTACAAGGATAGCGTTGGGAGAATATTTCAATGCATTTACTGCAACAGTTTTCACGATACCGGCATTTACACCGATCAACTCTTCACGAGTCATACCCGGCTTACGGGGAATACCTGATGTGATAACGATAACGTCAGAGTTTGCAGTCTTCTCATAATCGTTGGTGCAACCTACAATAGTGGTATCAAAACCCAACAATTGAGCAGTCTGCATCATATCCATTGCCTTACCTTCCGAAACGCCTTCTTTAACATCCAGCATTACCACTTCGTCAGCCACTTCATTAAAGGCCAACACATTAGCGCATGTAGCACCTACGTTACCTGCACCTACTACGGTTACTTTTGACATAATCTTCAATTTTTTGTTTATATGTGTTATAAAGTTGCGACAAAAGTACAACGACATTCGTAATTAAGGAAATTTTTCCGTAATAATTTTAGTTAAATACTTCATCCGAAGGGCAACAGACGAACTATCTTCTCAATCGTCCGCCTTCACAGCTCAGATAGTATCGGTGTAACGGCACTCCACCACGAATACTTCCGACGTTCTTCCAAGAAACAGAGGACAGGAAGTAATTTGTCTTTTTAACAGGTTATTTGTCCTAATTTATCAACACAGAGAGCATGCTTTTTAAACAACTGATTATCAGATGTGTTATACTTGGGATATCTAAGTATGGGACTGAGGTACCCTAAGTATAGGACTGAGCCCCCCTAAGTATCATACTGAGTCCCCCTAAATATGGGAGTGATATCGCGAACGCTTCATTTTATAAATATTTATTACTTACTACAGAGTGTTATCCCGTTATCACTTTACCACCTTCTTATCACCCTATCACCTTCTTATCACCTTTTGTTCATTCCCCTACAGTTATGAAGGTGATGATAGTTTAATTATTTGTCAGAATTTATCAACGGCAGCACAACCATTTATAACTTCCTGATTATCAACACCATTAAACCAATCCCTATTCAGCATACAACTGAACCCTATTAAGTATACGACTGAATGGCATTCAGTATACGACTGAATCAGGTTCAGTATACGACTATTCTAGGAACATATATTATTTGTAAACAAGATACACTACCATCCTATTTTTTAGTTCATAACCTGACTTATGCGAATCAGAGAATGAATTATATTATATTAAATAGGAGGAATAAGAGTGTGTCTTTTTCTTGTTTGGACGGGCTGCACTGTCCGGCAATATTCAAGAAGACATAAACCACCTCCCCCTAAAAGAAAAGAGTCCGGTGCAACACCGAACTCTTTTACCATATCAGTTAGTCATTAACCGTCCAGCTACTGAAGTGCCCTTCATCCTTAAGACAGTCTTTTGACCCTATGTTATAGATTAGAATCTATATGATCCAAAGCAGAATGGTTTATACATTACGAGAAGATAATCGTATCATCCCATTCTCCAATAATCTTACCATTGTCCTTATTGCTAGCCCGAGTAACTTTACCGCGTACTTGGTCGCCTGATTTAGTAGCTGTTACAGTACCGTAATTATTAAAGTCGTCTTTTACACCAAATTCAGCTGCAGTACCACCGTTAGTTTTCGGTGTCAAATTCAATTCTGCGTTAGAGTTAGTAGCACTACCTATTGTAGCTTCACTGAAGTACAGTTTTCCGGCCACTGTCAATACACCTTGAATATCGGCAGTTTGGTTATTGCTACTTGCTGCTGCGTTTACAGTTACCGATTCATTTACAGTAAGGTTACCTGCTGCACTGATAGTCAAAGCCGTAATTGTAACTGCAGCTGACGCTGACTCTTCAGTTTCATTGGGTTGACCAATGTTATTAACAGCTTTTAATACTGTATTTGCGCCTTCTACTGTCAGAGAAGCAAATGTTTGGGTGGCAGTTAATCCGTTAGCCAATAAGACATTAACGTTTGCTTCTGTTGTAATGCCTTGTGTTGCTGGAACTGCAAGAACTTCACCAGAAGCACTGTCTGCAAAACGCCAAGTAGTACCGGCTGCTAAAGTTATGTTATTGATAGCGGATACACCAATTGCTGTCGTATACTCTTCTACATCTGTAACACGGGTGGTTACTGTACTACCAGCAGCAATATTATATTCTTCAGCCGTAACAATAGCACTGTAATCAGCAATATCTTTAATGATAATTTTACCATTACCAGTCGTTGCGCTATACTCAGTAGTTGAGGCACCATCAGATACGCCGCCTTTCTCTAATTCGATAACTGCAGCTGCACCACTATTTGCTATGCTACTCGCAGATGAACTAACTGATTTAATTTTTCCGGCATTTGTTATAACTCCGGTGTTTGTCAGAGTAGTAGCTGCAGCCCCAGAAACACCCAACTCCAATGTACCATTGTTGGTAATAGTTGCCGCATTCATCATTGCTGCAGCAGTAAGTGCCAATGTACCTCCCTTTGCAACTGTAATAGCAGCATTTTCTCCTGCATTTACTAAAGTATTAGCTACCGTCAATGAAAATTCATTAGTCAAAACTGTTCCTGCGTTAGTCAATGTATGCACTTCTGTTGCAGCGTTTAACTTCAAAACATTGTTGTTGGTAATCTTCAGGTTGGTAGCGTCACTGATTCCGTTCAAAGCCAAAGTACCATTGTTTTCAATAGTTACAGCAGCACCCAAAGTACCAAGACTTTGAATAGTCAGTTCTTTATCTTCCGGTACAATGATTGTTGCAGCATCTACAAATTTCCATCGTTTAGAATTCACACTTCCTATAATTCCACTACCTACGGTTAATTTATGGCCGTCAGATGTCAAATTGATGTTCAAATCTTGGAAAGCAGAATAATCTTCTTCTTCACTTGTAATTTCGGCATCTCCTGTTAATTTAAATTCTACTTCCTGAGTGAGATAAAGTTTCGGATGAGAATTAATGTATTTTAATGCAGCAGCCCAAGTGTAATCTTGTGGAATATTAAACGTTGTCGGTTGTTTAATATTTCCTGTATTGTTATTAAAATCAAGACTTACATTCAATGTTCTAACACCGGCTCCCTCAACGGATGTTGTACCACCAGTTGATGCAAAAACAAAATTAGCGTTTTTCTCATAATATCCTTCAGAAGTCTGTATTTTTACTGTATAATTGGTCGATGTGGAATTATTAGGCATTACCAAATATACAACCTTTCCTTCTTCCTCACTTAATGCTTCGCCAGCATTATCATTCCCTTTTACAGTTACAGAAACGGAACTGTTTTCTACTTTGCCAGAAGAGACAAAAATAGTTCCATCATTTACAATATCTATAATATCCGCTCTTTTTTCATCAAATGCAGCTTCCAGTTCTTCTGGTGTAGAGTTCTCAGTTACAGCTACTTTGTTGGCACCAGAAGCATATAATTTGTTAAAATTAATAGCACCACCTAATGTAATATTCCCACCAGCAACCTTTGTGATAACAATTCTTTCAAGTTTCGCTCCACTTTCCGGCAAGTTGTTTGCTTTAATGACGAATTTCACAGGTACGCCTACATTGGCAAACTTCACAGGCAACTGTAAATTTTCAGCAGCCTCTTGTTTGATACCTGTGGCAGTCAAATCCACTACAGGAGAAACACCTTTTACATATAGTGCCATTTGGTCAGCAGCCGATGTCGCAAGGTCTGGATTGAAAATCTGTTCTGCCTCAACACTTAATTTCACCACATCTCTATCTACTGAACCGGTATACTGATGATAAAAAAGATAGTTTCCTTTCATTACAGGACTTGCTGCTGTAAATTTGCTACCTTCCGTTTCATTACTTGTTCTATTGAAGGCATAATTGAAATGCGCTTTATTATCAGCGTCCATAGTTCCTTGCTCTTTACCATCAAGCACTGCCGCTCCCAATTTGTCGGTATCTATCCACTTATATGTCAATGAGCCCCCATCTCCTTCTGTAGCTCCCATTCTTGTTTCTGGGTTACCGAAATTAAGACCTGAGTTTATCAATGTCAAATTGATTGTCTCACGATTCAAATTTACTTGTTGTTGGTCTACAAACTCATCTGCTGTACATGCAGCAAATAGAGCAGGCAAGCAAATTGTAGCTAATAAAAGTTTTGTTTTCATAATCAACTTTTTTCTATCTCTATTACTTTATTACTTAATTAGAATAATCACTACTAAGAATTGTCTTCTATCAATTCCAGTCTTCTGAGCCGCCACCGCCTTCTCCACCTGGATTCGGACTTGCTGCAAACCCCAATTCTACTTCCACCTCCAGAACCGTCACTTCCGGAGCTTCGTACTTCATTTCCTTTTCTACTTTCATAATCATAAAATTTAAATTGTTAGTAATATTAAAATTGTCTCTTTATTATCAACCGGGTAATACGTCGGCTTGCTACTTATTCCAGCTGCTACGCGGTAAATCCAGGCGAATCCTTAACTAAAACCCTATAACACCTGTCGCTCCTATTATATAATAGGTATAGCAAACCCGCATTTTCAGCCTGCAAAGTAAAAAACAAATTTCCTAAATAAATGGCGAACGTATTTAATTGATATACAGCAAGATATCTGTTTAGTAAAAGGGTAAATATCCCAATAAAAGAATCTATTGAAACCTGATAATCTGAGGGAACATGCTGACCTACAACCCATTCCGTACCCATCATCAAATAAACAGTTTTAGAACTCCAAGTAAATTGACACTACTTTTTAGCACCTTATTTTGTAAGAATGCACTATTATAACCCGTTTATTTTCAATAACAAAGATATTCTATTAATCAAAAAACATTCATTAAACAGAATAGTAATGACACCATATCCAGGCACCAATGACAAGAAATGAAGTTACAACCGGATAATAATTGCCGAACCAGCCGACAAAGCTATCCCGATCCGGAATATCCCTATTCAGACAATATTTTCAGGTGCTTAATGTATATATCTATTAAACTCCCGACATCAAACAACCTGTAAAAAATGTGGTAAGACTTATACCATAAAAAAGAGAGTGGATTTCATATCCACCCTCTTCCAAAGGATAACCATTCTGTATATTGCAATATCACAGCTTCTCCAGCACAACCAGTTCCCACCCCTTGAACATCAGCATGAGCAGTTCCAGCTTGGTTCCGCCTTTGGTACGGAGCACCTTTTCATCCGCCGCATAACGCACCAGCTGTTCCGCAGCTTCCCGCTTCAATTGAAGGATATCCGCGTCGAAAGCGTTACGGCGGGCATATTTCACTTCTATAATATAATTGTAAACGATATCCGGCTGTTGCAACACGTCCGACATCATATAAAAGTCGGCATAGCCTTTGACATACACCTTTCCTTCTATGAACCCACGAATGGTGCTCTGTCGTTCCAGTTCGCTCGCAAAGAAACGGGAGACGGACTCCCTCTAATCAATCAACTTCTTTAATGCTTTTAAATATTCATCTACAGAAACCGCTAAAGGTAATATGTCCTCTTTCCCGATGCTAATCCAGTCATCATAATCGCCTGACTGGCGTAATTCATACACTTTGCTGTACAAACGTCCCATTTCGCGTGAAACAATGCCCGTGCTAACAAAATATTGACCAAACAAGCGGATAACTCCCGAATGAGTAGAAGCACTATAACCTTGCTTTATCAATAATGCGGTAGTCATATAATAACAGGCATAATACATACGGTTGGCAGCTGCATACCAGAATTCGTTGCTGATAATACCTTTCGTTTCTTCCCAAGTTTCAAGAGCCCGGTTCATGCGGTTCATCACCAGCGACTTCCTTTCCTCGTCACTTAGTTTCATAATTCAACTCCTTCCTCTTCTACATTTTTAAAGAATGGTGTACTTTTTCGTTTCATCCATTCGGACAGTGTATAAAGTTTCATGCTGAAATATTCTCCGAGACTCCAGCCCAGTTCCACAAAGGGATAAGCATAAGTGTCAAAATCAGAAGGAGTTATTTTATCTTTGTCCAGAAGTAACAACATATCCCAGTCCGAGTCGACAGTAGCATCACGGCGTGCCTGCGAGCCGAAAAGAATCAGTCTACCCGATGGCAATACCGTTTCCTTCAATTCCTTAACTTTATCTATAATCTTTTCTGTAGTATGGATCATAATTTCATTGTTTTAATGGAGGCTTTACAAAGATACTAATAATTTCCATTCTCAGTATCCCGGAGAACAGGTTTTTGCGTTTTCATAAGAGTATGCCCCTCTTTACCCGTCCCGGGAAGGATGTTATCCACCGTTCTTAAACATCAGGACTTATAATCGTAGATGATCAGAACTTGGAATCAGGAAGCGCTTTGAACAGCTTGACTGAGATATTATTTTATTTCATGCGGCCTTTTATTTTCAATGTGTAGGTATGGGAAGAGTTCATTCTAGCCCGGACACTCTTGTTGAAATAGTCGGGAGCAGACAGTGTACCGTCATAAGTAATTTCTACTTTACCGGACTACCCGGCTGAACAGCTTCTCGTGTGTATTTGGCAGAAATGAGCCAAACTGTTCTTCGTAAATCGCTTCTGTTTGGGTATAAATGCCGATTTGCTCAACTTTTGCAAGTTACTTGCGCTGCTGATTAACAAAAACAGATCAGCTCTCCTCCTCCAGGAAAGTGGCAGGTGAAACTACTACTCAATGAAAGATTTATATGAATTCGCAGGCTTGTATCCGTATCTACTATGGCATCTGCTGACTTCTCACAGCAAGCTTTACTCCGTACTTCTGAAAAAAACATCCGCACGTCTGTGAGACCTCCCCCATTAAGACTCCATTCTTTCCATCTTATACCTGCTTGATTTACCATGAACGTTCCGAATAGTTATCGGGCTTTGTTTTGCTTTGCAAACTAACCCACGTCCTTGGGGCTTATATCAAGTTTCTGTTTGTCAGGCCAGATGTTTGCCGCCGACTTCCTTCAGAATCCAACTCACGATGGACACCCTTGTCTTGGGCTGGACACTTCCCGCTATCAGGGCGTGTTGAGGACTTGCACCTGTTAGAATAGAACCATCCTGGACGAACAAAGAAAAGAGCCCGGTGCAACACCGGACTCTTTTGCCATATCAGTCAGTCATTAACCGTCCGGCTACCGAAGCAGCCTTCATTCTTAAGACAGTCTTTTGACTCTATGTTATAGGTTAGAATCTATATGATTCAAAGCAGAATGGTTTATACATTACGAGATGGTAAGCGTAGTATCCCATTCTCCAATAATCTTACCATTACCCATATTTTTAGCCTGAGTAACTTTACCGCGTACTGTCAATGTAGCGTTAACTGTGGCTGAAACTGTACCGTAATTATTAAAATTCGCGCCATTTTTTACACCAAATTCAGCTGCAGTACCACCTTGAGCTTTCGGCGTCAAAATCAATTCTGCGTCAGAGTTAGTAGCACTACCTATTACAGCGGTATTGAAATACATTTTACCATCAACAGTCAGAGTACCCAAAATTGTAGCAGCTTCATTTGTAACTGTTGTTGAGTTTACAGTGATAGATTCTGGAACTACCATAGAAGCCCCCTTGCTAACAGTTAGAGTTCCTACTTTAATGGTAGCTGTGCTGTTTTCTGGAGTCTCATTAACTTCACCAATGTTATCAACAGACCCCAATGTAGTAGTGCCGGCATCAACAGTCAGTTTCAAAGCATCACTCAAAGTAGAATTATCATCGAATAAAAGAGTTGTTTCACCCTTGGTAGTAATGCTCTTCGTAGGTACTGCAATAACATTATTATTGACTGCAGTAGCAGCTATCTTCCAAGTACCACCGTTCAAAGTGATGTCAGTAATTTCTGTTACATCGTTCGCTGTATTGTAAGCCGCTAAATCAGCCACCTCGGTGGTTACCTTACTACCGGAATTAAACTTGTATTCTTTACCTGATGCGATAGCTGAAAAGTCGGTAATATCCTCAATTACGATCTTACCACTTGTAGCTGAATAAGTTACAAAGTTGGAGCTTTTACCATTGGATACACCGCCTGTTTTCAGGTTGATTACACCTTCAGTACCATTGGTAATGGTTACTGCGGAAGCACTGGTGATTGTACCGGCATTATTAATAATATTATTATTGGTCAACGCGTCGCCTACTGTTAACTTACCACCGGCTTTCACATCAATAGTACCGGCATTGGTGCAAGCAGCTGTAGTAGCCAATTCACCCTTATTCTCGATGTTGATAGTACCCGCATTACCTGTAGCCAGACTTGCTACTGTCAACTTCTTAGTTACATTAACAACAGCATCAGCTGCATTAGTCAGTTCAGCCAAAGAAGCGTCTTGTGCCATACTCAACGTTTTGTTGTTTTCCACCTTCAGGTTAGTAGCGTCACTGACTCCGTTCAAAGCCAAAGTTCCGTTGTTAACGAAAGTCAGATTAGCAGTAAGTGTAGGCAATTTTTCAACAGTCATTGTTTTGTCGGCAGCCAATTCAATCTTAGCGGCATCCTCAAATTTCCAGTTAGCGATTTTTACGTTCCCTGCAATATCATTCGGTACATTCAGTTTGTGACCGTTAGATTTCAATGTAAGCTTCAAATCCTGGAATGCAGCATAATTAGCGTCAGCAGGAACTTCAACATCTGCATCGTCGGTCAGATTGAATGTTACAGGGATAGTCATATAAAGAGCCGGGTGACTGTTGATATACTTCAGCGCCTCACTCCAAGTATATTCTGTTGGAATTTTGAACTCGGTGGGTTGCTCTATGTTACCCGTACCATCTGTACTGAAGTTCAGTTCAACTGGACTAGGTGCGACTACACCGGCCGCAGCATCCTCGCTAGTGCCACCTGTCGACATAAATTTGAACGATTTGTTCTCAAGATTAAGGAAACCTTCAGAAGTCTGTATTTTGATGTCATACGCAGTAGAGGTACTGTTATTAGGCATGACTACATAAACAGTAATCACATCGCCATCCTTACTTAAATCGATACCATCGCCTGCAGCATTACCTTTTAGAGTAACAGAAATAGAAGATGATTTATTCTCATTTGTAAATAAGCTTCCGTTATTCACATTATCAACCACAGCCTTCACTTTATTTGCAAAGTCTTCTGCCAATGCTTCGGGAGTTGCTCCAGCGGAAACTTGTACCCGGTCACCATCATTGGCTGTAAGTCCGCTAAACTTTAAGTCACCACCATTGTCAATAGTTGCTCCAGCTCCATGCTTCGTAATGATGATTTTTTCCAGCTTTGCACCTTTCTCAGGCAAATTTGCGGCTTTGATTTGGAATTTGAAAGGTACACCGAAGTTTGCAAATCTTACAGGTAGTTGCAAGCTGGCTGCATCACTTTGTGTGATACCGGTAGCAGTCAAGTCTACAGCAGGAGAGATTCCTTTCACATACATAGCCATTTGAGCTACAGCACTTTTGTCGGTCAGTGTAGCGTCAAACTTCTGATCTTCTATAATTTTGAATTCCAACGCTTCACGGTCAACTGATGCGTTGTACTGATGATAGAACGTATAGATACCTTTCATCACCGGACTTGCAGCCGTAAACTTGCTTCCATTGATTTCATCACCTTCACGGTTGAAAGCATAGTTGAAAAGTACATCATTACCACTATTAATCGTACCTTGCGTTGTTCCATCCAGTACTGCGGCACCTAACTTATCACTTTCAATCCATGAATAAGCCACACCGTTATTGGGAGTCTCAGTAGCGCCCATTCTTGTTTCGGCACCACTTCCGAATGAAATTCCCGGAGAAGCCAATTCAATATTGATTTTCTCGCGGTTGGCATTCACCTGCATATCAGCAAACTCTTCCTGAGTACATGCTGCAAATAATGCGGGAATACAAAGACTTGCTAATAAAACTTTTTTCTTCATATTTTTCATTTTTTAAAATCTGTTTTCTATATTTACCAATCTTGATTGCTTCCTCCTTCTCCACCAGGATTTGGACTTGCTGCAAAACCTAATTCCACTTCCACCTCCAGAACCGTCACTTCCGGAGCCTCATACTTCATTTCCTTTTCTACTTTCATAATCATAAAATTTAA
>ENA-OWOU01000603-OWOU01000603.1-gut-metagenome-genome-assembly--contig:-NODE-603-length-20963-cov-4.910371_pt1 | contig 20963 bp, 12 predicted proteins | sample MGYA00248248_ERZ651801 | MGnify/ENA primary metagenome ERZ651801 (study PRJEB26908, sample SAMEA4031710) | gut metagenome | biome: gut; feature: normal infant; material: stool | place: China | collected 2015... | reverse complement strand
CGCCAAAGAATACATGAAATAAACATGGATAAATACAAAGTTATAATAGTTGACGATGATGATGTAGCACTTGAGAGCTTAAGTTTCGAGTTGGGCAAGGATGCGCGCTTTTCTCTGGAAAAAACAGCCCGAAATGGTAAACAGGGAAAGAAAGCGATTCTCAAGACACGCCCGGATCTGCTTTTTCTGGATGTTGAAATGCCGGATATAACCGGGATGGAGTTATTGCAGGAGATTCGGGATGATATTTCGTGGAATATGAGAGTCGTCTTTTATACTGCTTACGACAAATATATGATACAAGCCATTCGTGAATCCGCATTTGACTATCTGCTGAAACCTTTTGAGGAGCAGGAACTGAAAGATATACTTGCACGTTTTGTGAAACAGGCTGAGGCGGGACAAAAAGTGACATTACCTATGGGAATGCCACTGCATAGTGGACAGACGTTCATTGTATTTACCCCGACAAATGATATGCGTGCATTGCGTTCTGCTGAGGTTGGCTTTTTCCGGTATTGTTCCGATCGTAGGCAGTGGGAAGTGGTGCTTAATGATCAGCCGCCGTTGGTATTGCGCCGTGGAATGACTGCCGAACAGATAACCCAGTACTCGCCTTGTTTTGTCCAGATACATCAGTCTTATATTATTAATATTGATTATCTGATGATTATTAAGGACAGCAAATGTTTATTGTATCCTCCTTTTGATAAGATAACAGAACTTTTAGTTTCAAGAAAATACAAGAAGGAGCTGCAAGATCGATATTGTTTGTAAATGAAATACACATTGGTTAGGGAGTCGGCACTTAGATAGTGTTGACAAAGGAAAGAGGGCGCTAAACGTAATATTCAGCGCCCTCTTTTACAATTTATTTATTAATCAAAAAGGATATTCCTAATTATCGATGTGAAATTATTTCATTTCGATACCCTTGTTCTGCAAAGTGACATTCAATACTCTTGCATATTCAGCATATTGTTTGTCAGTCAGTGCTTTTCTCATCAACTTCAAGTTTCCATAAACTGCATTGTGAAGTTTCTTTTTCTGATCCTTCTTGGCAGTTGTAGCACGTTCCATCTGTGTAGAGAAGTAATCGCAAATGTTTGCTACTTCTTCATGCTGGTCAGCGGATAAATTCAAATATTTACTCAACTTGGTTACGTTGATGTTACCATCCCATTTTGCAGTTGTAGGTTGATTTCCTGCTGCAAATGTTGTAGCAGTCAGGCAGACTGCTGCCACTAATGTTAATCCTAAACGTTTCATAATACCTACTTTTAATTTGTTATACCTAAAAACAATTCTAACTCTAAAAATCTAATACCTATTGAAAACAGCTCTAAGCGCTTAGCTTTTTCTTTTTACCTGTGCAAATATAGAAATATGTTTTATAACACAAAAATGAAAAAGAAAGAAAGTGCTGTTTTGATGACTATTTCTTGATGTAGATCAACTATATGATGTTATTTTGATTGTTTGAGGTCTTTTTTGTAATATGAATGTAATATGGTTATCGTACACGGTTGATCAGAATGATAGTGGATACTTTGCGTGGAATGTATAATGGGTTATCGGGCGGACATGAGTAAATTCAGCTCCTGGCTGATTTCTTCAACAATTTCCCGGGTAGCAAGTGACAGACATTCGGCCATATCATCCAGACAGCCTTGATTGGCGGCATAGGAATCTTCATAGTTCCGATCTCTGCGAGACTGCTTACGCTTGACATTGTAGGTTTTGTCTAACAAGCAATCGCCATGATGTGAAAAACGTATAGAAATGGAAAGTTGAGTTTGTGCCGGGCGGTAACGAGCACTTTGCAAGGTAATGTAACCACCTTCGAACCAAATAAATCCGCTTTCATTTAAAACAACGCCACCAGTTGTTTCATTCTGCCTGACTTTTACCTCCAGGCGGTAAACAGAGTCAGCGGGAACTTGATTGTCGTTGTTATCTATTAATTGGAAGCAGGTACTACTATTACATTCAGTTAATAATGCATCCGTGAGGAATTCACGATAAAGTTGGCTGAGAGAATGTTCACCCAGCCGTGTGCGGAAGCGATCCTGTTGCCTATTAAAGATAATCAGTGGAATGAAGAAACCACCTTTCCGCTTGATAGTGCTGTAATAATCAGTGTTGGAGTAATCTATAAAATCCAGATAGATGCTGTCTTTGACTTTGCCGGTATATTCTTGCGAAATAAGCTCATAGAAAAGATTGCTACGCATGCCATTCAATTCTTTCTGCATGCTGCGCGAACTTCGGCAGGAACAGAAGGACACGGTTATTAACAAGAGAAGAATATAATGCTTCATGGTATAATCTTATTGAGTATATGGTGGCAAGTTTTCATTGTCAATAATCTCATCGGGCAGTTGCATTGTTATTCTTGCTTCCGAACTGATTCCTACAAATCCGAGCCCGCCTTTTACATTGCTTGGTATCATGACCGGTTCCATGAGTGCTTCTTCATAATTGCCCGATTCCAGAGTGTTTAGGGCTTTTAAATAGCGGAATTCAGCTTCACTGATGCTGAGCAGGCGGACAGTGATACTTTTGGAGCGGCGAGTGACGTTATAAAGCCATAAATTGTAATCATGATAAAGTTGAGTATAAACCTTCAATGTACAGGTAGCATCAGAAAAGCGGTCATCGGTAAAGACATTATATTTATTCTCAATGTAGCTACCAAATAAATCATCTTCATCGTCTTCACTGCTGCTGGGTTTTCCATCTGTCAGTATCACATCTTCTCGATTGATGATACTTGTTTCTCTGGCATAGAGGACGGTATCTATACGGCTGTCGTATTGTCCGTGAACAGCAATGTCATTCCAAATGTCCAAGCGGTAGTAATTTTTCTCATTAGGGCGGTCTTGTAGAGTAATCTTAAACTGGCGATGAGGTTCCCATCCACTGTACACTCTGATGGGGATGAGACATGTATCTATTTGGATGGAACTTACCGGATGAGGAACGGTAACTTCGGCTGTTGTATGATATTTGCCATTTTCAGCTATGGCTTCCAGGCAGATTTGCTCACCGGCTTTCAAAGGGGTAGTGATGCGGAATTTTTTGCGTTTTGCTATTTCCGGGAGGTTATTGAGGGGTGCATTAGGATCGTAGACCACATCCAGGCTGCCAATAGGCTTGAGTGGGGGAAGTTCTTCCGCCTTTTCGACAAGCTTCCCGTTGACATATAGGTTTACAGTAGCTTCTTCTACGTGTGAGAGGCCATGTGTACCACTTAGGTTGAGATATACGTAGTTCTCCGGTTCTCCTGCATCAAGGAGGGCGTTCATAATGAGTTGTGGCTCACTGTGAGCCGGGGTATAGGGGATTTCATTCTCGCAGGAGGTGGAGAAAAGGATGATACCTATATATATAATAAGGTGCAAAAAGCAAATTCTTGTTTTCATTTTTTTGTTTCCGGTTCTATGGTTATTTGTTGTCATATTTTAGAACTTGTATGTATAGGTGACAGATGGAATGATCGGTAGCAAAGTTATTTTCTTTATGAATAGCTTTGATGTATTATAGCCACCTGTGTATTTACCGTGTTCATCTTTATAGGCGAGGTAATCATAATCGCGCCGTTTGCCATAAACGAGTGTCGGGTTCATTGAATTATAAGCATTGTAGAGGCTGATGTTCCAGGTTCGCATGCCATGTTTGGTTTTCTTGTTGAAGTTCACTCCAATGTTCAATCTATGGCTGGCAGGTAGACGGTAGTTATTACGTTTGGAGATGTAGTCAGTTTGTTCTATGCTGCCATCAGGTTTGAGAATGACCGTTTGCTGCTCCGGTAAGGTAACTGTTCCGCCACTATTGTATATCCAGGAAGCTCCAATGTCAATGCGTTCACTGAATTTATGGTTTAGGCAGAGGCTAATACTGTGCCGGCGGTCGTATTTATAGGGAAAACGCTCACCGTCGTTGATACTGCCGTCTTTGAATTGGCGATCTGCTTTAGCCAGAGTATATGCCAACCAACCGGTGGTTTTACCTATGGTCTTTTGCGCCATGAACTCTATGCCCATTGAACGTCCTTTACCCATTTCCACTTTCTCTTCCCAATTGGTTGAACTCCCAAAGAAAGAAACCCCGTTCTGGTATTCCAGTACGTTTCGCATCTGTTTGTAATATCCTTCAATGGAGAACTCCCAACCCCGGATTCCGGTATAATATCCGCCTAAAGAGTATTGGTTAGCACGCATAGGACGTATGTTTTTGGTAATAGGTACCCATAAGTCTGTGGGCATGGCGAGTGGAGTGGAGGAGAGTTGGTGTACATATTGAGCCATCTGAGAGAAAGATGCCTTTACTGAGAAATCATGATCGAAGCGATAATGAACGGAAAGTCGCGGTTGTATGGAGAAATAATTCTTCCCCTGTGTATTGAACAGAGAAACGTGTACTCCTGCATTTAAACTGGTACGGCTACCTATATCAAAATTATCTTCTGCATAAACAGAAGCCTCATGTCCGTGCAGGTAACTGTTCGAAATACTATTATACAAGGTATCTTGTTCAGTTACGCCATTCTCCTCTTCTTTCATTTTCGAAGTATTGGTTTCCGGACGGAAGGTATGGTATAGGTATTCTACACCAAACTTAATGTGGTGTGAAGGAATAGGTGTATAGTCGAAGTCTGTCCGGAAACTCCAATCGCGGATTCCTGAACGATACTCAGAATCGTATTGATAGAAGTAGGAGTGGGATGGAGAGTAGATATTTTCTTCTTTTGCTTTGCCTTTTAAGATCATGCGATAGCTGTTGAAAGCTACGGTTGTATTGCTAAACAGTTTGTTGGTAAATACGTAATTCCAGCGTCCTGCAACGATTGTATTTCCCCAGTTCAGCCCATTTTTGCTTTCATAACAATCGCTAGTACCGTAACTCTCTTTGAAGTTATAGTGATAGTGATCCTTTCCATGATAAAAACTCAGGAAAAGCCGACTGCGATCGTTAAACTTATGATTTACTTTGGCATTGAGGTCATAGAAGTAATAATTGAACTCATCACCGTCACTGCTGAAAGCTTTTCCCATAAAAGCTGTGTGCGTGGTACGTCCACTAAGCGAAAAAGAAGTGCGATCTTTGATAATAGGTCCTTCCAAATGTATTTTATCAGTGAGTGTACCTATGCTCAGTGCACCATGATAACGTTTCATATCCCCGTCGTTGGTACGCACGTCTACAATAGACGAGAGACGTCCGCCATAGCGTGCCGGAAAAGAACTCTTGAACAGTGAAACCTTTTTCACAGCTTCGGGTGTGAAGATAGAGAAGACACCTAATAGATGGTCAGCATTATATATAGGAATACCGTCCAGCAATATCAAGTTCTGATCCGGTCCTCCACCACGTACATATAAACCGGAGAAGCCTTCGGTTCCTGCCTGTACGCCTGGCATTAGCTGGATGGTTTTCAATATATCAGCCTCCCCCAGTACAGCGGGTGTATGTTGTATTTGTGCCATGGGAATCTCATGTGCACCCATGGCGGTGGCTTGGATGCCGGCTTCCTTTTTATCCGAAAGTATGATCACTTCCGCCAGTTCGTTATTAGTGTTCAGGCGAATATTGAGCACGGTGTCTTGGTTTAGCGGGAACGAACTGTGCCGTGTTTCGTACCCTAAATACGAAAAACTTAATTCTGCATCTCCCTCAGGTAAGGTGAGGGTATAGAAACCGAAAGGATTGGTGGCAGTGCCCACACGCTGACGACTATCGAGAACATTGGCACCAATCAGCGTCTCGGAAGACGCTCCGTCTGTCACGTATCCGCTGATCGTGAACCGTCGGCTTACGGTTTTCTGCGGCATGGGCCGCTTATGTAGCAAAATATGTTTTCCTGATATTTCGAAGCCTATAGGCTGCATTTCAAAAGCCTTCCGCAGGATTTCATTGATAGTGAGATCGCGGACAGCCAATGTGATACGGCTATTCAAGCGTACTTCTTCTCCATAGATGAAGCTGTAATCGGTTTTTTGTTCCATTTGTTTCACAAACTCTTCCAGCGTGGCATTTTGTAGTTTAATACTAAAACGCGTTTGTGAAGGATTGGCCTGTAGAACACAAGTGGCAAATACGAGCGTGCTTTGCAGAGCACAGGTCGAGAGGAGAACCGCTCCCATCAGGAATAATTTCCTGATGGTGCGGGGTGAGCAGATAGAAGATTTCATTCTAGTTTAATTTTTGTGTGATTGTTATAGTGTCATTAGTTTTTGTGTATCCAAACTTTTGGTTGCGACAAAGCAAAGAAAGGATTTCTTCCAATGTTTCACCATCGGAAAAAGTAGCCGTCATGTGGTAGTTCTGCAAGTCAGCATCTTCTATACGAATGTCCGTATGAAAAGCATTGGAAAGTTGCCGGACAATCTCCTGCAGAGGGATACTTTTAAAAAGCAGTGTTCCGTTTCTCCAGGCAATCTCTTCCGATGCATCCTTTTCGGTGTGTAAAGTTAAGCTCTTTTTATCCTTATTGTAGATAGCACTTTCGTTAGGTGAGAGTACCAGGCGTTCTTCTTCTTTACCGATAAGGCTGACAGCAACAGAACCTTCCAGTAACGTTGTTTTAACTTGCGCATCTTCGGGATAGGCTTCGATATTGAAATGAGTACCCAAAACTTGTACTATAACCGCTTCGGCCTTTACCTTGAAAGGGTGTGCCGCATCTTTACTGACTTCGAAGTAAGCTTCACCCTGCAATTGTACTTTCCGGTCTTTTCCTCTGAACCGTTCGGGGTAAGTCAGGGTAGAGTAGCGGTTCAGTACAATTTCCGTTTGGTCGGGTAATGTTATACTACGTGTTTCTGCCAGCGTGGATACGGTTTGCAATGGTACCGGGGCGAACATATAGTATGCCCACCATCCCAATACGCAAAGCACGGCAACGGCGGCTGCATTCGCCATAGTGCGCAATGGAAGAATGCGGTGTTGCAGACGTGGTAACCGTTTTTCTAGAAGTATCCAACTGTTAGTTTTGGAAAATTTTCCTCTCGGCGAACGGGTGGAGGCTACGAGTTTATTGAGTATTTTTTCAAAATCTTGTTCCATGTTCTTCATCTTTCTTTTCTATAAAGACAGGTGAAATGAAAAAACTCCCTACACTAAATCCTTTTTTTATTTGGAAAATTGCATCTTTTGCTGATTCATTCTCATTATTTATTATAGTGAAAGTCAGGTTTAGGTTATTGGGGTTGCAGGTAGACTGTGATTTGTGTTCTTTTCGCTTCCTTGTCCTGCGGGATACAGACGATACGAAACTCTGCCTTATTTTTAATTTTCTTGGGATAGATCTTCACGTGCAGATTGGCAGATTTCTTTTTTGCAGGAATAATAACCTTTTTATCCTCGATACTGAATACAACAGTTTGTCCTGGCATACTAACTCCGTTGATAAGGACTTCCCGGTCTTCTTTTTTCTTCTCCGCAGCGATAATTTTAATGTCGAACTCTTCAACATCTTTACTCCTGTCGAATGAATAATTCTTGGTAGTCTTGTCAAAGCCTACATATTCTTCGGGATAATTGGAATTGTTCTCACTGCATGCGGCAAGGATGAAGAGAATAGCTGCAGCTCCCGCCATTTGTTTACAAAGTTGTTTCATACTGTTTTAATTTAGTCTAGTTTATAGTTCATAATTAAAGACAGGGGAGGAGAAAGAAGTCCCTATAGGAATAAAACTAAAATGTGTTAATGTGTGGAAGAAGGGGGAATATATGATTATGGCTCTTGTTGGATCATGTATTATCCAGCAAGAGCCATCTGATATAAAGGGGCTATATTTTAATTAGCTTGATTCTCAACTGTATTTTGATAGCTGACAGTCCTTACATATTCTATCTGGACATTACTCTGTTCATTCTCCTCTAACAGCATAGAATGAGGTTCCGGTACTGCGAGCTTTATTTCTGTCGCGTTGAAATTCCGTGTAAAGCGGATCATTCCTGCCTTCTGAGCTTGTGCTTCAATAGCATGCAGATAGAAATTCTCCAGACGTAATGAGTCATTTTCACCGGAAGCGGAAATGAATTCCCTTACATTGGTTGTTTTGACGTGAGATAAGTATATGTTACGGAAATGAGGGTAGCCTTTCTCCGGAGGATCTACCGGGGTGAGCATTGTTTGCCAATGTTCCGGTATTTCTTTGCCTTTATACTCTTCAGGCAGTGTGCTATAGCTGTATTTAGGATTCCAGTTAGGCTCGGCTCCAAGAACTCTGCGGTTATTTTCGGCTTCTACCCGGGTTACATAAATATTCTCGATGGTTCCGCCACGGGTTGTGGCGCTCTTTAGTTGTAATATAACCGAAGTCCCCATGGCTTTGAGGTCGTGAGCCAGTATATTGCGTATGCTGCCGGAAGTTTCGCTGCCGCATGTAATCAATCCTCCACCTTTGTGAGCGATACAATTGCGTATCACTACATTTTCTGTAGGGCGGTTCACGCGTAAACCGTCGGCATCTCTGCCTGCCTTCAGGCATATATTATCATCGTTACAGTCTATTTCACAGTTCTCTATCAAGATATTTGTGGATGAATCTATATCGATGCCATCCGTACTGGGACCACGTCCGCCAATATTGTTATTAATAATTAATCCGTCTACTGTACAGTGGTCAGAGTATAAAATCTGGCATCCCCAAAAACCGGTACGCATCAATGTGAAATTACTTAGAGTGACGTCCGAGCTATTTTCAACAAGGATACCGCGGACGCGCTTACAGTCGTAATCCACGATCCAGCGTAAACCTTTGGCTTCGTATTCTTTTCGCATAGCCCAGTATTTATCCCAATATATCTTACCCCGGCAATCCAGAGTCCCTTCGCCGCTGACAGATGCTTTCTCTTCGCCGATGATGTTGATTACTGCTGCGGGCCATACCATCTCAATACCTGCAATGCGCGAGCGGAATTCCGGATAACAATGAATATCAGAACAGGCTATCAGGGTCACGCCTTTGCTTATTTGCAGATTAACCCCGCTTTTAACAAAGAGTGCTCCTGTCAGATAATAACCCGGTTGCAGCGTAACGGTTCCTCCTCCGGAGAGTGCGCAACTGTCTATTGCTTTTTGAATGGCATCTGTACTAAGAACTGTACTATCGGCAACAGCACCGAAGGAGTTAGCGGATACCACTGTACTACTATCCGGTAATTGCCGGCTACCTACATTCTCTGTCCAAGAGAAGTCCGGTTGTTGAGGGATTTCTCCCCATTCAAAGTTATTAGTATCAAGTCGGGGGTGTGCACACGAAAAAAGAAGTGCTCCTGACAAGAGCAGGGAAAAGGTATATCTTCTTTTCATATAATTAAAGTATTGATTATTAATTGTCATCCGATCTCTATGAATCCTACTGAAAAAATCACCGCTAAAGTAGGGCATTTACATCATTTGTTATATAGAGGTATGTACAGATGCATGTAATATTTGTTTTTGTGCGCTATTTATACCCTGTCCATACCTGAGTTGTATCCGAACAGTACTTGCTCCGTACATTCTCCACTCAGAGGTACCTCTACACGGAGAAAGTACGGTGTTGGTACGGAGCAAGTGCGTTTCAAGAAAGGCTGGGAGTACTGGAATCTGATGAAAAGCACGATTTTCTATGTTTTTGTCTGTTTTTACATTGCCTCTTTTCTTATATGGTGCTAAGTTTGCGATACATTTTAATATTATTGAAAAATAGAGGATATGAGACAGCTATTCGTGATTTTGCTTGCACTGGGTATTGGGATGCCGGTAAATGCCAAACAGATAACTTTCACAAAGAAGGGGGTAATTCATTACTGCATGAGTGGACAAGACACTCTTATTGTTCAGACTGCTTTAAAAAAACACTATACTTTGTCTATTGCTCCGTACAAAGGTGATAAGGCTTGTGCTATCAGTTATACATTCGATGACGGTTTGGCAGAACAATATTCATTGGTTGCTCCTCAGTTTGAGAAAAGGGGATTCCGGGGTACATTTGCTATTAATGGTTCTAAGATTAATAGCGATGGTGGACTAACTACGGATACAACGAGGATGAGCTGGGAGCAAGTGAAAGACTTATCGGACAGAGGACATGAAATATCGAATCATGGTTGGAAACATAAGAATTTTGCCCGATTTCCGTTAGAGGAAATCAGAGAGGATATTTATAAGAACGATAGTGCCATCTTTGCCAATACAGGAGTCATGCCCCGCACTTTTGTGTATCCTAATAACAATAAGAAAGAAGAGGCTAAGAAGATTGCTGTTCAGAACCGGGTAGGTACAAGAACCAAACAACGTTCTATCGGTAGTAAATCTACTCCTCAGAACCTGGAAGCTTGGGTAAATACTTTAATAGAAACTAATGATTGGGGGGTAGGGATGACGCATGGCCTGACCTATGGTTATGATGCTTTTCGTGATCCACAACGCTTCTGGGATCATTTGGATCAAGTAAAAGCGAAGGAGGATAAAATCTGGGTTGGGACATTTCGTGAAGTGGCAGCTTATGTTGAAGAAAAGGGAGCGACTCAGTTGGATATTGTATGTGAAAAAAATCATTTAAGAATAACTCCGGAATTGACTTTGGATAAGGAGTTATTTATAGAACCGTTGACGCTGGTTATTAAAGGAAAGCAGATAAAAAAGATTTCCGTCAGACAAGATGGGAAGAAACTGCCTGTGCTACTTCATACAGATAAAGCCGTTTTTGACTTTAATCCTTATGGAGGGGTGATAGAAGTAAATCTTAAATAAGTAAAACTATAAAAACACGTCTGTTATGAAATAACTGGCAGGCATAAAAATGATTGAAAATGAGGAAAATTGTTTTATTTACTTTATTGTTCTTTCAATATGTAGCGGCGTTTGCCCAAGACATTGAAACTGGTAAGCGGGTGTCGCAGTTGTTTAACTTTGACTGGAAGTTTCAAGCTGGTGATCTGAAAGGGGCACAGGCGGTAGACTATGATGACAGTAGTTGGCGCACGCTCGATTTGCCACATGATTTCCAGATAGAGCAGCCTTGGAGTAAGTCGGGTGGAGGTGCACGCGGCTTTAAGGATATGGGAACCGGTTGGTATCGTAAAATATTTAAGGTAGATCCTGCGTGGAAAGGGAAAAGAGTCTTTCTTGATTTTGAAGGTATTATGCTGATTGGAGATGTGTGGCTGAATGGAAAGAAAGTAGGAAGTACGGATTATGGCTATCTTGGTTTTGAGACAGATATTACCAGACTACTTAATTATGATAAAGACAATGTAGTAGCTGTGTGCGCCTCTACAGGTAAGAAGGGGGGATCTCGTTGGTATACGGGTGGTGGTTTGTATAGGAATGTACATTTGTTGGTGAAGGATAGTATTGCCATAGCCCGTCATGGCGTATTTATTTCTACTCCCCGAATTACAGAACAGAGTGCTGATGTCAGTGTACAGGTAGAGGTGGAAGGGCTTTGCGGCAAACCTCTGAATGTTGAAATTTATGCGAAGGTATTTGCCCCTGATGGTAAACAGGTGGCAGAAGGGAGAATGTTTACTCCTGAAAGGTCCAAACTGCAAACAGTAGAATTATCTTTACCGTCAATTAAGATTGAGAACCCCCAACTTTGGTCATGTGAGACACCTAATCTTTATACAGCAGAGATCGTGCTTTCTCATAATGGAACGGTGGTTGACCGTGTGGTTGAAACTTTTGGTATCCGTACTCTGGAGTTCTCGAAAGAATCAGGGTTTAAACTGAATGGAAAAAAAGTCTTTCTGAAAGGTATTGCTATCCATCATGACTTGGGAGCTTTAGGAGCAGCCGTTTTTGATGAAGCCATTGAAAGGCAGTTCAAGCGATTGAAAGAATTTGGTTATAATCATGTACGTACATCACACAATCCCTATTCGGAATCTTATTTGAGATTGGCGGATAAGTATGGCATCCTGATTGTAGATGAGTTGATTGATAAATGGAGTAGTAGTAATTCGTATTGGGGAGGAAGAGTTCCTTTTACCCAATTGTGGTATCAATTGATTCCTGAATGGATTAAACGTGACCGCAATCACCCTTCTGTAATTTTGTGGAGTTTGGGAAATGAATTGCAGATGAGAGAAGATCTGGCAGGATTTCCTACCGGTGACTGGGGAGTCACTACTTATAAAATATTTGATACGCTTACTAAACGTTATGATGCTACACGGAAGACAACTGTAGCTATGTTTCCTTCGCGGGCTGGTGCTATTAATCGACATGATTCGGATTTCAATGAGAAAATAATTCCTCCTGAATTGTCTGCGGTAACGGAAATTGCGAGCTTCAACTATCGGTATATGGATTATGCCAAATATCTGGAAACGTATCCCGATCTGATTATCTATCAGAGTGAAGCTACGACGAACGAACTTACTGCCCCTTTCTTTGGAATGGATAGGGAGAAAATGGTAGGAATTGCCTATTGGGGGGCTATTGAATATTGGGGAGAATCGAATGGTTGGCCGAAGAAAGGATGGAACTATTCATTCTTTAGCCATACCCTTGAACCTTATCCTGAAGCATATTTGATTAAAAGTGCGTTCTGCGATGAGCCTTTGGTACATATCGGTGTAGTGGATAGTGAAAGAGAAAGTGTTGAGTGGAATGATGTGATTGTCGGACGTATGCCTCTTTCATCACATTGGAATAGAACAGAAGGAAGTAAACAGAACCTATTTACTTATACAAATGCCGATGAAGTGGAACTGTTGGTGAATGGTAGGTCTTTGGGGATTCAAAAGAATATCCGGGATAATATACAGCGTCGCAATATGATATATTGGCAAAATGTGCCTTATGGAAGGGGAGGTAATGTTGTGGCAATAGCTCGTAATGGAGGGGAAGAGGTCGCTCGTCATACATTGGAGACTACCGGAAAAGCTACAGCTTTGAAGATGGAGATTGAAAACACAGACTGGAAGTCCGGTGGAATGGATTTGCAGTATGTGAGAGTATATGCTGTAGACAGTAAAGGACGGGTAGTGCCGGGCTATGAAGGCGAAGTTGTGTTTGAAATTTCAGGATCAGCGAAACTTATTGCAGTAGATAATGGTGACCATTCGACGGATGAATTGTTTTCAGGAAATCAGAAGGCATTACATAAAGGTTTTGTGATGGCTGTTTTACGCTCGGACCGAATGGCTGGTGAAGTGAGAATTACAGCTTCTTCCAAGGGATTGAAAAGTGCAAACAAGAAAATGAAGACTCAATGAAACAAGCTATGAAATATCTTATTTTTGTTCTTATTTTTGTTGCAAGTAGTTGCAATGTAGTTGCTTCCAAACCAGTTCATGTGATTATTACAGCCGGTCAGTCGAATACTGACGGGCGAACTTCAAATAAGGATCTACCGGACTATATTAAAGCATTGGCAAAAGATACTGCAGAGTATTCCGAAGGGGCATATTCTTATTGCCAGATTGCACAGAATGATCCGGACGGAAAATTCATCCCTTTTTGGCCTCGGGCTGCGCGAAGTGAGCGAAATAGCTTGTGGGCCTATGATGCTGTGACCTATTATTGGCTAGAACAGTTATTAAAAGATAAATTTTATGTGATTAAATGGGCAGTTGGCGGAACCTCTATTGCTCCTAATTATGATTCTGTAAAAGGAAGATATTGGTCGGCAGATTCTGAATGGCTATCTCAAACAGAGTCGACATCTAAGGGAGGAAGATCACTTTTATTGTCATTTATTCAGGAAATAGATATTTGCATTGATCAAACTCTTTCGAAGTTGGAAGAAGGATACCACATTGATGCTTTTCTTTGGCATCAGGGGGAGAGTGATCAGCGTAAGGGAAAAGATTATTATGATAATCTGAAAGCTGTAGTCACTTATGTGCGCACACATTTAAGTCAGAAAACAGGCAAGGATTATTCGAAGCTCCCCTTTATATTCGGCACAGTTGCCAGAAGCAATAAATCTTATAGCAGTGAGGTGGAGGCAGGTATGCGCCGCCTGGCAGAGGAAGATTCAAATGCTTATCTGATAGATATGTCTGATGCGGAGCTATTGAACGACCGACTTCATTTTAATAAAGAATCGGCAGAGCATTTGGGTAGGGAAATGTATAAGTGCTTGGCTGAAATAATGTTTTAAGAAGTCATTTCTAATTAATAAAGTATTCATTATTAATTGATATAGATGTGTTTAAACTAAATGAATAGTCAATAATTACATAAGAAATGTTTGTTTTTACTGTCTCTGTATCTATCTTGGTTCACGGGAGAGAGAATCGGCATAGAATAATACAGTTAAAAGTAAATAAAAGATGCGTTTAAATCAGTCGGTACCCTAAGAAACATTATGGGAGAAATGGGTTTGTGTACGTATTTACATGAATATGCTAATTAATCCAGCCTCTTTTGTTTCGTCTACTTTGAAAGATGCCATATATTTGTAAAGTAATTATTTGTTAATGCCATGAAAAAGAAAATCTTTGTAAAGTCAATTATAGTATTGGCTCTGACCATTAGTTTATGTAATTGCAGTGAAGTCTGTAAACCACAGATTGAATGGCCGGTTATTACTCAGGAAATGAGGCCTTGGACTCGTTGGTGGTGGTTTGGCAGTGCGGTCAATGAAAAGGACTTGACGGCGGCTCTTGAAGCCTATCAGGCGGTAGGACTTGGTGGAGTTGAGATTACTCCTATTTATGGTGTCCGTGGAACTGAGGAACAGTTCATTGATTATTTGTCGCCCAAATGGGTCAATCGATTGATTTATACTCTTCAAGAGTCAAAGAAATTAGGGATGGGGGTGGATCTTGCTAATGCTTCCGGATGGCCTTTCGGAGGTCCTTGGATAGATGAGACTGTTGCTGCTCAGAATCTGGTTTCGAAAGTCTACAAACTGAAAGGAGGACAAACACTGGCGGATTTGATTATCTGTAAGCAACAGCCTTTAGTGCGTATGCAGAGTAATAAAAAAGTAACAGCAGAAGAAGTAAAATACCCTTTGTCGGCTAATTTACCTCACCAAGAATATGCTTTTGCTCAAGTTCGTTATGAAAAAGATCTTCCGCTAATAGCTATAACTGCGAGTAAAGTATCAGAAAATGGTTTTAGTGAAGTTGTGGATCTTATGGATAAAGTTAATAGTGGAAAACTCAATTGGACAGCTCCGGATGGTGATTGGACGCTTTGTGCATTGTTTCAGGGAGATCACGGCAAGATGGTGGAACGTGCTGGTCCCGGAGGAGAAGGGTTGGTTATAGATCATTTTTCAGAAGAAGCATTGAATACTTATCTGAATAAGTTCGATGAGGCCTTTAAAGGACAAGACTTGAGTTATCTGCGATATTATTTTAATGATTCGTATGAGGTGGATGATGCTGTGGGAGAGTCAAACTGGACACCTGGATTTTTTGCAGAGTTCCAGCGACTTCGTGGATATGATCTGAAAGAACATTTACCGGCTTTGCTCGGATTGGATACGGAAGAAAAAAATGGGCGTGTGCTGTATGACTACCGTATGACTATCAGTCAGTTACTTCTTGATAGATATACTAAAGGTTGGCAACATTGGGCTGCTAAGCAAGGAAAGGGCATCAGAAATCAGTCACACGGCTCACCTGCTAATGTACTTGACTTGTATGCAGCAAGCGATGTACCGGAAATTGAAGGAAGTGACATTGTGAATCTTAAAAGCGCTTCGTCGGCCGCACATGTCACTGGCAAGAGGTTGACTTCCTCAGAAACCTGCACTTGGCTGAGCGAACATTTTGAGTCCGATTTGGGTAAGGTTAAGTCGACTATCGATAAATTTTTGCTGGCGGGAGTTAATCATATCTTTTATCATGGTACAGCATATTCCCCTCAGGATGTTGCTTGGCCGGGATGGCTTTTCTATGCTGCAGTACACTTTACACCAGCCAATAGCTTTTGGGAAGATTTCGGAACAATCAATCAATATGTGGCTCGCGCCCAAAGTTTCTTGCAAGCTGGTAAACCGTCAAATGACATTTTGCTTTATTTTTCGATAGCTGATTTATGGTCGGAATCTACTCATGGAGGAATGCTCTGTCACTTCCATTCGGATGTCTTTAACGGATTGTCCATGAAGGAATGTGGTGATTTTCTCACTCAGAATGGCTATTCATGGGATGCTATTTCGGATACTCAATTACTTGACGTTGAGTGTAGAAAAACGTCGCTCTCTATCGGAGGAAATAGTTATCAAACAATTGTGGTACCAGAGACTAGATTGATTCCTGCTGAGACCTTTAGTAAGCTAATGAACCTAGTCGAGAATGGAGCTACAGTATTGTTTTGTAAAGGACTTCCTACAGATGTTCCCGGATTATCAAATCTTGAAAAGTCAAGAGAGTTGCTGAATTCTCTTAAAGGAAAATTGTCTTTTGCAGAACAAGGTAATGTGAGTGTAGCATTTTGTGGGAAAGGACGGATTGTGTTTTCGGATGATTTGTCTGCTTTGTTGGAGAATACCAATGTAAAACCGGAAAGTATGGTTGCCGATGGTTTGCAATATATCCGCCGTATCAAAGAAAATGGTGATTTTTATTATTTTATTAAAAATTCGACAAAAGAAAGGTTCGAAGGCTGGATTAAGTGTAATGCTGATTATCGTTCGGCGGCTTTGTATAACCCAATGACAGGCCTGGCTGGCTATGCTAAGATAAGAAAGATGAAGGGCGCTAATGAAATCTATGTTCAAATTAAGCCCGATGAATCTTTCATAGTCGAAACTTTTAAAGGAGAGACAAATGGTGATCTTTATCCGTATTATAGAGAAAATGAAGTTCCGGTTCTGCTCACCAATGATTGGGTAATAACGTTTGTGAAAGGTGGTCCAGTTTTGCCCCCAACAATAACTACTTCTGAACTTATTTCATGGACAAATTATGGCTCTGAATATGAATCATTTTCTGGAACAGCGGAGTATATTACTCATCTTCCTACACTTTCTACTCAGGCTGAAGCTTGGTTGTTGAATCTGGAACAGGTACATGAAAGTGCTTCTGTATATATCAATGATATTTATGTAGGAACGCTTTTAAAAGCTCCGTATAGTATAGAAATACCAGGACATTTTTTAAAAGGAAATGATGAACTGAAAGTAAGAGTTTCTAATCTGATGGCAAACCGTATTGCCGATTTGGATAAAAGAGGCATTGAATGGAGAAAATTTTATAATACAAATTTTACAGCAAGAATAAAAAAGAACCGAGGAGAAGATGGTAAATTCACTGCCAAAAATTGGCAACCAAAAGATTCCGGTATTTGTGGTACTGTCACATTGGTTCCTCTTACTCCTGTCAGATAATATCTATTGAATATCTATACGGATATGAATCATAAAATGTAGATACTATGAAATGTTGGATATTTTCGTTGCTATTAGGATTTATTTCCTTAACTGTTGTAACTCAGGATAAAGATGGATACTGAAATTATTAATGACTGGAGGGCTGATAGAATGGATCTAAAGGATATAAAAAGGAAAGTGATAACAAAATAGAATTAGTGGTTATATTTATAAAGTTTATTTTTACTCTTATAATTAATATGAATGATGAAATACAAGTGTATTGGTGTTATTGTTTTTTTATGTGTTGCACAAGTGCTATTTGCTTCTAATACAATTAGTACTATAAACAGTGCTCTTAAGTTCTATCCGGTTCGGGAAAGAATGGTTACTAAATCTTTGAATGGTACATGGAAAATTAGAGTGTTTAGGGGTTTAGAAATACCATCGGATTTGGAAAATTGGAAAGAGAATAGTTATGATGATGCCCTATGGGATGATATTCAAGTACCAGGAAATTGGGAGACACAGGGATTGAAAATACCAGAGTACGGTGTAGAGGTGTCTGAATATACGGGATTATATCGCACGGTATTTGGTTATGATTCTGCTTGGAAGGGGAAGCATGTCATCTTGCGTTTTGATGGTGTGCATTTTGGCTATGAGGTCTTTATAAATGGACAGAAAGTAGGACAATGGGGAAGTGCATATAATTTATGTCAGTTTGATATAACTCGTTATCTGTATAGTGATAGAGAAAATTATTTATGCGTTAGAGTGATGACTCGGTCTCTGGGGTGGAAGTTCGATACAAATGATTGCTGGGGGTTGGCAGGAATTACTCGTGATGTAGAATTATTTACGATAAATAATACTTATGTGGAAGATATAACTTTTGTCTCAAATGTAAAACCGAATTTAGATGCTGAAGTTTGTCTTAAAGTAGACGTTAATAGTTTTGATTATTCTAAAATGGCTAATTTGCAACTCAATGTTGTATTGGCTGACCCTCAAAATAATCATGTTTTGGAATTTTCACAGTTGCTTTCTAAAGATAAGCGAACTTATAATTTTGAAGGTTTTATGGTACGCCCTTCTTTGTGGACAGCAGAAACTCCGAATCTTTATCACTTAGAAGTGTATATATTGGATGAAGAAGGGAATATAATTCAGCGTGTAAATGAACGTGTAGGTATTCGAAGTATATTCGTGGAAGGATTTGATTTGAAAATTAATCATCGTCCTGTGCTTTTGCATGGAGTATGTCTAAATGAAATTGATCCTCAACAAGGTAGAGCTTTGACTTACGAAGTGCGCAGGAATCAACTTCAGAAAATGAAAGAGGCAAATATTAATTATATCCGTACGGCACATTATCCTTTTGATCCGGATTTTTTGAAGTTGTGTGATGAAATGGGATTTTATGTTTGTGAGGAGGTGCCGTTTGGCTCCAGAGGAGCAGAACATTTACGAAATGATAAATTCATCCCTGAATTGCAGGCAAGGGCAGAAGCTACTATTTGCCGTGATAAAAACAGACCTTCCATTATAATTTGGTCACTTGGTAATGAGAATCCTTATACATCAGTGGTGAAAGAAGTACTTAAGTATGTGAAGAAAAAAGATCCGACACGTCCTCGAGGTTTGCCGCAGAAAGTTGGGGATTTTATGAAGTTTGTAGAAAAATCAGATGAAAATGTAGAAATATTGATGGGGCATTATCTTAATGATACTCGTATAGACCAAGCTGTAGCTAAAAGTCAGAAACCTATTCTGCATACTGAGTATGCCCATGCACAGGGAAATGCATTTGGTGATTTTGAAAGTAAATTTGCTAGGATTCTGAAAGAAGATAAAGTGATTGGAGGTTCTATTTGGTGTTGGAGTGATCAAGCTGTTTTGACAAATGGTGAAATGAAGATTGGTTATTCTGGACAACCTGATACATTGAAACGGGATGCAAGGCGGTATTTGCCCAAGGAATATCAGGGAGTGTGGATTGATGCAGATCATTTTATGGATACTTTTGGCGACCGAGGATCTGATGGAATCGTATATGCTGACGGATATCCGAAAGAAAATTATTATTTGGTAAGAAAATTATACTCCCCGGTAACTGTTTCAACTTCTTCTTTGTGTGGTAAACTGGATGCCGAGAATGCCTTTACGATAGAAGTGGAGAATCGTTTTGATTTTATTTCTCTTCATGGATATAAGATGAAGTGGCAAATAAAAAATCTACAGATGGTGTTGGATAACGGAAGTGTTTGGTTAGAGACTCCTGCACGGGGAAAAGACAAGATAAGTTTGAAATGTCAATTTCCTAAACAGTTATTGTTTAATGATGTGATGCTTTGTCTTGAGTTTATAGGTCCTGATGGAAAACGAATACATGAGCGTAATTTTCCTATAGCGTTGGAAGGACGTGATAGAAACTATTTAGCTTTGGCCAGATCAGAGGGTATGAGTGGAAAGTTAAAGATGAGAACCTCTAAAGTAATGGCGTCGTCAATTACTGATGGATTTAGCTATACTGTTTCTGATCAAGGTGTATTTAGTATTTCTAGGCAAGGTATTAAGGTAATAGAAACTCCTTTGTTGCTCCGTGTTGGGCGTGCTGAGACAAACATTCTTAAAACTCAGTTGCTTGGAAAAGATAAATCATTCAATTGGAATCCTTATCTTCTGGAACCTTCTATTGAGAGATTTGATACGCAGAAAAAGGATGGCGGTGTGTTGGCAACTTTGTTTTGTCGTTGGAATGGAGATAATGCGCATTCGGGACAATACGTTTGTGGCGAGGTGAATATCTTCTTTGCTCCGAATGGTAAGGTGGAGTTTGATTATACTTTGAAACCTTCAGATAATGCTACGGGAAATTTTCTGGAATGTGGATTGACATTGGATATGGGGAGTTCACTCAATCAGTTTTTTTGGTTAGGGGATGGACCATATTCATCAACTCCGGGTAAATCGGCTTACAATGAGCGTGATATTTGGAGACTTCATCGCGATGATATACGTTTTGATGGAAATAGAAAAAATGTAGATTTAGGGTTGATTACTAATGGTTGTCTAGGAGTGGCAATGTTAAGCGGTAATGGTAATGTAGGGGTAGAAAATAAGGATGGAAGACTATATATCTCTCAGAATGTTATTGTTTCTGGATTTGGCGATAAGTTTGGAAAACCAAATGAGTTAGTAGCAATGAAAGGATTGGAAGTGAAAGGCGCTTTTATTTTGTTTATGACAGATTTAAAGGAATCGTCTTCTTTAGTGAGTCAGGTATTTAAATCTTTCCCAATAGTTGTACCCGAAAAGCCTTATAAAAAGTTGTATGGTTGGTGATTGAGTTTGGATAGCATTTATTTAATGCTTATGAATTAATATTTTGTTTCGTACAATCCCGAAATACAAAGTTGCACAATTAAAATGCCCTTCGTTACTATTCGGTAACGAGGGGCATTTTTGCCGAGAGAATTATTGATGCTTTCTAAAAGTTTGATAGTGCACTTTTTGATATTTGGTAGCCAATGGTATATTTTCGTGAACTCATTTTACTTTTTCGAACAATTGGCTTTAAAGGGTATTTGTGAATGGTATAAAAGTCTCTTATAAATAAAGAGAATTTAGCTAAAAACAAATTTTCTATGCTTGTGTACACTTTTACATTGGTATTTCTCA
>ENA-OWOU01000584-OWOU01000584.1-gut-metagenome-genome-assembly--contig:-NODE-584-length-21379-cov-4.484133_pt1 | contig 21379 bp, 19 predicted proteins | sample MGYA00248248_ERZ651801 | MGnify/ENA primary metagenome ERZ651801 (study PRJEB26908, sample SAMEA4031710) | gut metagenome | biome: gut; feature: normal infant; material: stool | place: China | collected 2015... | reverse complement strand
CGGGGTGTGGCTCAGCTTGGCTAGAGCGCCTGGTTTGGGACCAGGAGGTCGCAGGTTCGAATCCTGTCACCCCGACTGATATGCGGGTGTAGTTCAATGGTAGAACACCAGCCTTCCAAGCTGGATACGTGGGTTCGATTCCCATCACCCGCTCTATTTTTTTTCTTAAGGAAACCTTTAAAATCAGGGGTTTCCTTATTTTTTTGATCTGCTTGTACGGAGGAAGCATTACATATGAAAAAGGTTCGTCTTTTTATGTAAAAGACGAACCTTTTCTTATCCAATCTAGCATATTTTGATTCAAAAAGCAAGAGATGTAACAACCTTTTATAATTTGTAATTGCATTGTGTTTCAACAAAAAAATAAGGAACAATGCGGAAACGAGGAACTATGAACAATGATTTAAAGACAGAAGAAATGTGTGAAAATTGGCTGATACAGCAAAAAGCAAAAATTAAAAAGAGTACGTATGCAAATTACTGTTATCTGATCAGAAAGCTCATTGAACCGGAATTAGGGGAAATTGATGTCATGAAATTGAAAAAGGCATACCTCGAACAATTGGTTTTGGATTTGCAGGAAAGAGAATATGCGGATAGTACCATTTATTCTGCGCTGCGTGTGTTGAAAACGATTCTAAGAAAACATGCAGTGCAAAACGACAATTATGAGGAAATGATACATCACTGTTATCTTACCGTTCACCGTTTGGAATCTAAAGTACTGCTTGAGGACGAAAGTGCATGTATCAAAGAATATTTATTACAGAAAAATGACACATATGCACTTGGGATTCTGTTGTGCCGAAGCACAGGTATCAGAATTGGTGAATTGTGTGGATTGAAATGGGAAGATATTCATCTGGACACGGGAATATTTGAGATAAAAAGGACTGTATCGCGGATTCAAAATGATAATTACAGGGAAGGACTTCCAAAAACAATGCTATATATCAGAACTCCAAAATCGTTTTCATCGATAAGAACGATACCGATTCCTGATTTTTTGGAAAACTGTTTGAAAGAAAAAAGAAAACCGGAGGATTGCTATTTTCTGACAGGAACCACACGTTGTACGGAACCCCGGAATGTGCAAAAACATTTTAAAACCATTTTAAAGCACTGTAATCTTTCTGATTATAATTTTCATTCGCTGCGTCATGGGTTTGCGTCTTCGTGTCTTGAGAGTGGGGTTGAGTGTAAAACAGTTTCCTCTATTTTAGGGCATTCTTCCACACAGATTACCATGGATTTATATGTTCATGCGACATTAAAACAGAAAGCTAAGTGTGTAAATATGTTTTAAGAAAAAAGGTTCGTCTTTTACATAAAAAGACGAACGTACCGAGCAGTTAATAAAATTATAACCATTATTTTGGAAAATAGGACAAGGGGTTTGATTTTGTTGCTGTATCACAATCAAAGACAAAGGAGATACAAAGTTATGAGGAAAAGACGAATGAAGTGGAATGTGTTGGCACTCTGCATGGCAGTTGTTTTAATAGTGACAATGCTGCCGACACAGGTACTGACAAAGGCAGAGACGATAGGTGGTAAGGTTGAAATCAAACCGATATCATATGATATTGGAGAGAATGCTTTTAACTATCAGATTACTACGAGTGAAGAAAATGCGTATATTGCTTATTATGTGTATAATAGGAATGAATATAATTATACAAGGGATGAATTATTTAGTCTTGCAAAGGAGACAACTGAGCAAAAAAATCGACAGGTAGAAGTGAAAGTTTCAGGAAAGGAATCTGAAACATTATATGTGGCATTAATCAGTGCAGAGGGTGACTTGATTTGCAGTCAAGAATATGATTCGACATTTGATGACAGATTATTTGCGGATGATGCTGAGAATATTGAATATGTAAATGGAACATTGGATGATGTATCTGCTGAAGCGAAAAATGGAAAGATTATCGTAAAAGATTCAAGTAATCAATCTGGACGAGGACGCATAGTTGCATTTAATCGCGGTCAGAATGGGACAAATCATATGTCAGCAAGCTTAAAGTTTGTTGAAGGTGAAGGACAGATTGATATATCAAATTGTATTAGTGAGTCAGGAGAATATTTATTTAAGTATTTTATTGTTAAAAATGGTGTTGTTACCACAAAAGTAAATACAGTGATATATAATTATACAAAACCTACAGCAAAATTGGATCCAGTAAATATTTCTACAGTGAAATGGGAAAAAGGTATTTTGACGATTCCGGCAGTAGATGAAAATTCCCAATTAATGGGAAAAATGATTAATACAAGAATATATGGAAGTAATGATAAAGAACGATGGTTTCAAAGAGCTGGTAAGGGCAGATCGTTTGATAATCAGGGGATAGAAATTGATTTTAATAATGATATGAAAGACGACTATAAATATTATAAAGTTGGAATTTCTGTGCAGAGTAATGATATTGATACTTGTTTAAGTAGTGACGAAGTATTTACGGATATTTATGATACTACATCGTCCAGTGAAGAGGTTGACAATACATTAAAAGATGTATTAACTCAAGCAGGCGTGGATTCAGTAGAGAAAGCAGATGCAGATACTTTAAATAAAATCTATAATGAAGCAGACGAGACAAAAAAAGCAGAGATTGCCAAAGCATTAAGAGATGGATTGAAAGAAACTGATACAGCAACTCTTAGAACAGCAATGCAGACAAACAGTGATACGCGTGCAACGGTAGAAGCAATTGAGAAAATGTCTGGAATTACGGTTGCAAATGATGTTTCTGAGGATGTAAAAGCTTATATTGATACAGCAAATATTAAAGTTTTGGGTGCAGCATTGAATGCAGATGATGGGGTATCAAATGTCGGATTAAAGATTACCAAAGAAGCGGATGTTGCCACATTGGACAGCAAATACAAAAATGCAATTCCACTCGGAATTACACTGACAAATGTAAGTACAGCAGCTTCTGGACTTGCAGTTCCGGTTACAATTACAATCCCTGTTCCAAGGGGAATCGATATCAGTAAACTTGTTATTTTACATATGAATGCTGACGGTACAGTCAATGAAAATTTTTCGAATGGAAATGGATATTCATATGATCTTAATAGCCGTACCATTACTTTCACAGTAACTCATTTTAGTACATTCATTTTTGCGGAAGCAGACGATACAAGCACGACACCGGAAAACCCGACAACACCAGCAAATCCGACGACACCGGGAAGCTCTGTGACAAATCCGACAACAACAGCAGAACCAGCACAGAGTCAGGCAACAGAGACGGACAATACAGCTTCTGCAACAGCAGAGACCGTGACATCTTCTCCAAAAACAGGGGATAACGGCAGTATGGCAGTATTATGGGTATTATTTGCCGGCTGCGCGATTACAGCATTCTGTTATGCGAAAAAAAGAGTAAGAAGATAATTATCAAATTTAAGTGATTGAAAAGCCTTTGTGGAAAGAATTTTCTGCAAAGGCTTTTTAAATTTACTTGAAGAAAAGTGGCGGCTTCTATATAATCTAAGAGTATGCTTGTGGGATTGACAGTACGTAATCAGGAAGAAACAGAGTAAAAACGAAAGAATCCGCCAAAAGAGCAGAAACAGAAAGAGGACATACGAATGATACAGTTTACCGGATATGATTTATTGTGGCTATTTTTTATATATTCTTTTGCGGGCTGGGTGATAGAGACAGCCGCGGCAACATTTATGCACCGGAAATTTTCCAACCGTGGGCTGGTAAATGGTCCGCTGTGTATCCTGTACGGTGTGGGAGCTGTTGCAATGTCTGTGGGCTTGCAGGAGCTGACCGGACTATGGCTCTTTTTATTTGCATCCCTGTATGCAGCAGTTACAGAGTTCATCGCTGGAAAGTTAATCGAGAGGTTTTATCATAAACGCTGGTGGGATTACAGTAAGAGTAAATGGAACTTAGACGGTTACATCTGTCTTCCGGTTTCCCTGATAAAAGGTGCTTTGGGTTATGTTGTGGTGAAGTATGCCAACCGGTGGGTATTCCGATTGCTTGCGATACTGCCACAGCTTTTGGTACATATTGTTCTGCTGGTGCTGATCGGTGTGCTTGTGGTGGATGTACTCGCCTCCTATCTGCTTGTGACAGGAAAGAGCAGACACCCGGAGAAGTGGCTGGAAGCAAATAACAAAATCGATCGTTTCCGCATCAGGCTTGGCAATAAGATTTCAGATTCAATTGAAAAACGAATGACAAAAGCCTACCCGAAGGCAAGCTTTGTGGAAAAGGTCACAAAGGATAAAACCGTTTTTGCCAAGGGCTGTGATTTTTATAAAATCGTGATGTTATTTTTTGTGGGAGCATTTTTAGGAGATATCACGGAGACGATTTTCTGTCGCATCACAGCAGGGGTATGGATGAGCCGCAGCAGTGTGGTGTGGGGACCATTCAGTATCGTGTGGGGACTTGCGATTGCAATGGTGACGGCAATGTTATATAAATATAAGGACAGAAGTGATGGATTTCTGTTCTGGACAGGCACTTTTTTAGGCGGTGCTTATGAGTATCTGTGCAGTGTGTTCACGGAGCTGGTATTTGGAAAAGTATTCTGGGATTACAGCTGGATGCCGTTTAACCTCGGCGGAAGGATTAACCTGTTGTACTGCTTTTTCTGGGGAATCGCAGCCGTTGTGTGGTTTAAGATTTTGTATCCGAAAATTTCAGGATTGATCGAAAAAATTCCTGTTGTGATCGGTAAGACAGTGACATGGATGCTGATCGTATTTATGTGTTGCAATGTTGTGGTGTCCTGCATGGCGTTAATACGCTATGATGAGAGAGGCAGACAGGTGAAAGCGACGCAGAGTTGGCAGGTGTACATGGATGAGCATTATGATGACGCAAAGATGGCGCGCATTTACCCGAACGCCAAGACAAAATAAGAGGAAAAACAATGAAATTAATCAAAACAGAGGAAGCGGTCGGTCATGTTTTATGTCATGACATGACGCAGATCATAAAGGGTGTCACGAAAGATGCGAGATTCCGCAAGGGGCATATCGTGACAGAAGAGGATATCCCGGTGTTATTATCCATGGGAAAAGAAAATCTCTATGTGTGGGAGAAAAACGAAAACATGCTTCATGAGGATGAGGCGGCGGAGATCCTGCGTGAGATCTGTCAGGGAGAACATATGCATGCCTCCCAGCCGAAAGAGGGAAAAATCGAGCTGACCTCGGACATTGACGGAATTTTAACAATCAATGTGGAAAAACTTCTGGCAGTCAATTCACTTGGAGAGATGATGATCGCAACGAGACATTCCTATACCCCGGTGAAAAAGGGGGCGAAGCTTGCGGCAACCAGAATTATCCCGCTGATCATTGAGAAAGAGAAAATGGAAGCAGCAAAACGGTGTGCGGGCAAAGAGCCGCTAATCAATGTGCTTCCTTATAAATTAAAGACGGCGGCGCTTATCACGACGGGCGGTGAGGTGGCAAAAGGACTGATCCGGGACACCTTTTCCGATGTGGTCATTGGGAAGCTGAAAGCCTATGGCATTGAGACGGTAGAGCATTGTTATCCGGGGGATGACGAGGCGCTTATCACGGAAAAAATAGCAGAGTACAAAGCAAAAGGTGTGGATATGATCTTATGTACCGGAGGCATGAGCGTTGATCCGGACGACCGCACACCGGGAGCAATTAAGCGTTCGGGAGCGCAGATCGTCACCTACGGTGCGCCGGTGCTGCCGGGAGCCATGTTTCTGCTCGGATATTTTGAGGACGGCACGCCGGTCATGGGACTGCCGGGCTGCGTGATGTACGCAAAGAGCACCATTTTTGACATTATGCTGCCGAGGATCGCAGCCGGGATCCCGGTGAAAGCCAAAGATTTTTATGTGTTGGGACATGGGGGCTTATGCCTTGGATGTGCAGAGTGCAGATTCCCGGACTGTTCTTTTGGAAAGGTTTAAAGAGGTATGGAATGGAATCATTTTGATGAGAATGGCAATGCCGTGATGGTGGATGTATCCGAAAAAGAGATCACAGAGCGCATTGCGGTGGCGAGCGGAAAGATCCGTGTGAATGACGCAGTGATGTCTGCAATCGTCAACCACACGGCAAAAAAAGGCGACGTGCTGACCGTAGCGCGTGTGGCAGGCATTATGGGAACAAAACAGACATCCAATCTGATCCCGATGTGTCATCCGCTCTGCCTGAATAAATGCACCGTTGATTTTGAGGTAAAAGAAGCGGAAAACATCATAAAGGCACTGTGTACGGTCAAAGTTTCCGGGAAGACCGGAGTGGAGATGGAGGCGCTGATGGGCGTGAATGTGGCGCTCCTGACGATTTATGACATGTGCAAGGCAATGGACCGCGCAATGGAAATTTTTGACGTTCATTTAGAGAAAAAAGACGGTGGAAAATCCGGACTTTTTGAGCGAAGTAAGGAAAGAGAACAATGTTAGATCAATACAGCCGCAATATCGACTATATCCGCATTTCGGTCACAGACCGCTGTAATCTGCGCTGTGTTTATTGTATGCCGCAGACGTGTAAGACGTATCTGGGACAGGAAGAACTTCTGACTTATGACGAAATCGTAAAACTTGCGGGAATTTACCGGAGTCTCGGGATCAAAAATGTGAAACTGACCGGGGGAGAGCCTCTGGTGAGGGAACATGTCGATGAACTTATTTTCAGGCTGAAAGAAGAATGTGGCATGGAAAAAGTGACTTTGACGACGAATGGAATCCTTTTGGAACAACAGCTGGATGGTCTTGTAAAAGCGGGACTTGATGGTGTAAATATCAGTCTGGATACATTAAACCCAGAGCATTATAATCGCCTCACAGGAGACTGTAATACGGGAAAGAAACCTTCTGACAGCAATCTGGAAGCTGTGTTGTGGGGCATGCGAAAAGCGCAAAAACAGGCGGGAATCTCTGTAAAAGTGAACTGTGTGCTGATGCACCAGACCAGAGAGGAACTGCTTGCACTGGCAGAACTTGCAAAAGGCAGCATAAATATCCGTTTCATCGAACTGATGCCGATCGGTCAGGGAAAAGAAAAACATACATTAAAAGAAACAGACGTGAAGCAAATACTCTGTGAGACTTATGGGACAATCAAACCGGTCGCGGAAAAACTTGGCAGCGGACCAGCACATTATATGGAAATTGATGGATTTGAAGGAAAAATTGGATTTATCAGTGCAATTTCACATAAATTCTGCGGTGGATGCAATCGTGTCCGCATGACGGCAGACGGATTTTTAAAACCCTGCCTGCAATATGAGACAGGAATGGATCTGCGCACGCTGTTAAGAGACGGCGCTTCGGATGCAGAGTTAAAAGCGCAGATCGAAATGACTATCACACAAAAACCGAAATGCCATCATTTTGGGGAAATGAATGAACCGGAGCAGACAGAACACAGAGGAATGTCTGAAATTGGAGGATAATATAGAAATTTCGTACACAGACGAAGTTCGTTTTACAGATGTTATACAGAAACGCAATCTTTGCAGGTTGTGGGAAAGGCTGGTTTTTTAATGGGAAAAGTGAGGGCTGTGTGCATCAGTGAAAAGCGCGGCACACAGAAGAAAAATATAGAATCCGCAGTATTTGTGGAAAACTGGGGCATTGAGGGAGATGCCCATGCAGGAAACTGGCACAGGCAGATTTCCTTATTATCAGAGGAAACGATCGCCGCATTTAAGGCGCGTGGTGCAGAGGTTACAGATGGGGCTTTCGGAGAAAATCTCGTCGTGAGCGGCTATGATTTTACAAAGTTCCCGATCGGGACAAGGTTTACGTGCAAAGATGTGGTGCTGGAATTAACGCAGATTGGAAAAGAATGTCATCACGGCTGTGAAATTTTTCAGAGGATGGGCGAGTGCATCATGCCGACCAACGGCGTGTTTGCGAAAGTGCTTCACGGCGGAAAGATCAGTGTCGGGGATGAATTTCGTGTGCAGTACCGAGCGGCAGTCATCACGTTAAGCGATACCGCTTCTAAGGGAGAGCGGGAGGATGCGAGCGGAGCGGCGGTCGAAGAAATTGTGGGAAAAGAGGGCTATGAGGTAGTTTTAAAAAAAATCATCCCGGATGATGGAGACACGCTGACAGCACTGTTGTGTGAACTTTCGGATGAAGATAAAGCGGATCTGATTTTAACGACAGGCGGAACAGGTTTTTCCAAAAGAGACAATACGCCGGAGGCAACCATGCGTGCAGTTGAGCGCGAAACACCGGGAATCTCAGAAGCCATGCGCTATTATTCCCTGCAGATCACGCCGAGGGCGATGCTCTCCAGAGGCGTGTCGGGAATCCGGAAAGAGGCATTGATCGTCAACCTCCCGGGAAGCCCGAAGGCGGTAAGAGAGTGTCTGGAATATGCGATCGGTGCACTGACGCATGGAATTGATATTTTAAAGGGAAATACCGGAAATTGTGCGGGAAAATAAAAGAATCATAAATTTGCAAACAATTTGCAGTTTTATATAAAAACAATCAGAAGAAAGATGTGGAAAAATGATGAAAAAGTTGACAGCAGTTCTATTACTGACAGCTATGACCGCAGGACTTGCAGCCTGTGGCAGCAATAAAGGAGCAGATACAAACACAGATGCTCCGGCACAGAATAAAAGCACAGAGGAAACTGTGACAACAGAAGCATCTGATGCAGCACAGAATGCAGACATTCAGAGAACAATCACACTGGCGGCAGCCGCAAGTCTGGAAAAATCTTTTACAGAGCATCTGATCCCAATGTTTGAGGAACAGTACCCGGAAGTATCCATTGAAGGGACTTATGACAGTTCCGGAAAATTACAGTCACAGATCGAGGCTGGCGCAGATGTGGACATCTTCTTTTCCGCAGCGTTAAAACAGATGGAGACATTGCAGGAGGAGGGCTATATCGCAGAGGATGCATCTGTGGATCTTCTGGAAAATAAAATCGTTCTGATCGTGCCGGCAGGAAAAGAGAACGGCTACACTTCTTTTGAGGATATCGTGAATGCAGATATGATCGCAATCGGTGATCCGGAGAGTGTTCCGGCAGGACAGTACGGCAAAGAGGCATTGGAGAATCTGGATCTCTGGAGCAGTGTGGAAGGAAAATTAAGTCTTGGAACCAACGTGACAGAAGTATTAAACTGGGTGGCTGAGGGAAGTGCAGACGCCGGGATCGTTTACGCAACAGACGCAGCTTCCATGACTGATAAGGTTTCAGTTGTGGCAGAAGCACCGGAGGGAAGTGTTTCCAGAGTCATTTATCCGGTGGCGGAGTTAAAAGAGACAAAGAACAAAGACGCAGCAGAGGCATTCATGGAGTTTTTACAGTCCGGTGAAGCGCTAGACGTATTCAAGGCGGCAGGATTTTCTGTCAACGCACAGGAATAAGACAGGATAGTAATTCAGGAGGCATAAAAATGGATCTTTCACCGGTATGGATCTCGTTAAAAACATCGGTCGTATCGATCATCATCACATTTTTTCTGGGGCTTTGGGCAGCGCGGGGCGTTGTGTCCGTCCGTTCCCCAAAAACAAAAGCATGGCTGGATGGATTGCTGACACTGCCGCTCGTACTGCCTCCGACCGTAGCGGGCTTTTTTTTGCTTTATCTGTTTGGAGCAAAAAGACCGGCCGGTATCTTTTTAGAAAAAGTATTTCATTATAAAATCGTGTTCAGCTGGCAGGCAGCCGTTCTGGCGGCTGTCGTGATCTCGTTTCCACTGATGTACCGCTCGGCGAGAGGTGCGATCGAGCAGGTCGATGCAAATCTGATCTATGCGGGCAGAACGCTTGGCATGAGTGAGCGCACCATTTTCTGGAAAATTATTCTGCCGCAGGCAAGACCTGGAATCCTCTCCGGCGGCGTGCTCGCATTCACAAGAGGGCTCGGTGAATTCGGAGCGACTGCAATGATCGCCGGGAATATTGCAGGAAAAACAAGGACACTGCCACTTGCCATTTATTCTGAGGTGGCGGCCGGGGATATGGATACCGCAGGAAAATATGTGCTGATCATTGTTGCTTTTTCCCTGCTCATCGTGGCAGGAATGAATCTGCGTGGAGAGAAAAAAGATGAGTTTACAGGTGGAGATCGAAAAAAAATTAAATGACAAAGTGCTGTCTGTTTCTTTTGATACCGAAGGAAAACAGGGGATTACCGGAATCCTAGGTGCGTCCGGTTGTGGCAAAAGCATGACGTTAAAATGCATTGCCGGCATTGAGACACCGGATCGCGGGAAAATTGTTTTGAATGGCAGGGTATTGTTTGATTCCGGCAAAAAGATCAATCTGCGCGTGCAGGACAGACATGTCGGTTATTTATTCCAGAATTATGCACTGTTTCCGAACATGACGGTGGAGAAGAACATTGCGGCCGGTTTTCAGTATCGTCCCGGTCAGAAAATGACTGCGGAGGAGATAAAAAAACAGACGGCAGATTATATGGAACTGCTGCATGTGACAGAGTTAAAATCCTCTTATCCGGGTAAATTATCCGGCGGGCAGCAGCAGCGTGTGGCGCTGGCGAGAATCCTTGCGTCAGACCCGGAGGTTTTGATGCTGGATGAGCCTTTCTCTGCGCTGGACGCATTTTTGAAAGAAAAACTGCAGTTGGAACTGCTGGAACTTTTGTCCGGCTATGACAAAGACATTCTGATGGTGACGCACAGCCGTGATGAGATCTACCGCTTCTGTGAACATATGCTGATCGTGGAGGATGGCAGACAGGCGGGATTTGGCGTCACAAAAGAGATTTTTAAAAATCCCGGCACACCGGCGGCAGCGAAGCTGACAGGCTGCAAAAATATTGAAAAAATCGAGAGAGTGGACGACCATACGATGGTTCTGCCAAACTGGAATACAACGGTCTGCGTGAAGGGCATGATCCCGGAAAATACGACACATGTCGGCATCCGCGCACATTATTTAAGACTGCCGGAGAACGGACAGCGTGAAAATCTGGTGGAGTGCCAAAACGGAAGAATCCTGGATGATCCTTTTGAGCTGGTGGTTGTTTTCGAACATGATGTCTGGTGGAAAATCCCGAAAGAAAGCTGGCAGAAAGAATATCAGGAAAAAATGCCGCAGTATCTCGCAATCCCGGAGGAGAGTATTCTATATCTGCACGGATAAAACTTGCAAACTGTAAAGTTATTTTTTATAATAAAAAATAACATGTGCTTAGGAAGTGTAAATGGAACGGAGGAAGAACAAATGCCGGAAAATACGCAGAGAGTGAGCGTTGGTGGATTTTCTTTTGAAAATAAAGATGAAGCGGAACAGGCAAAAAAGGAGATCGAGGGGATCAAATATATCAAGGCCAAGACCGATATGAGTGATCCGGAGGTCATATTGCAGGTTTATAACAAAATGATCGGACAGAAACTGTTTGAAACAGCAGTCGGATACAGTTACTTAAAGGATCTGCAGGAATACCTGACGACAATTCCATTTATCAAAAATGAAGATATCCTGCCGATTCCGGTCACACATCCGAGACTTGAGGAAAGCTTAAAAAAGCAGAAGCGTGAGATCGCACAGAAGGAACGTGTGCGGGCGGTCAGGGCGAGACAGCATGAAAAAAAACTTGCAAAAATTGATAGGAAGGCATTGGAGACAGAGTCCTCCGGAAAATTGAAGATTTCGCTGTGCGTGAATATAATCCTTGTGGTGTGCGTTGTTGCAATGTTTGCCATGGCGCTGACGAGCGACAGTCCGACAATCATGAACTATCAGTCAAAACTTTTAAACCGTTATGCATCCTGGGAGCAGGAACTGACGGAGCGGGAAAAGGCAGTGAGCGAAAAAGAACGGGAACTTGGGATTCAGGTAGACACAGAACAGACAGATTTCACAGATTCGCCATAAAATTATGCTATGGTCAACAGAGAACAGACGTAACCGGAGGACGATATGGAGAGATTAAAGATTCTTGTAGTAGATGATGAGAGCAGGATGCGTAAACTGGTCCGCGACTTTTTGGTGAGAGAAGACTATGAGGTGCTGGAAGCCGGAGACGGTGAGGAGGCACTGGATATATTTTATAAAGAAAAAAATATTGCACTGATTATTTTAGACATCATGATGCCAAAGATCAACGGATGGGATGTCTGCCGTGAGGTGCGTGAAACATCCAAAGTTCCGATCATTATGCTGACTGCAAAAAGCGATGAGAGCGATGAACTGACCGGATTTGAACTTGGAGTGGACGAATACATTTCCAAACCGTTTTCACCGAAAATCCTTGTGGCAAGGGTAAATGCACTGCTTCGCAGAAGCGGACTGACTGCCGGAAATGATGAAAAATTTGTTGAGGCGGGCGGTATTAAACTGGATAAGACGGCGCATCTTGTGACCGTGGATGGCAGACCGATCGAATTAAGTATTAAAGAATTTGAACTGCTGGACTATTTTATGGAGAATCAGGGAATTGCACTATCCCGTGAAAAGATATTGAACAACGTGTGGAATTATGATTACTTTGGAGATGCAAGGACAATTGACACACATGTCAAAAAACTCCGTGCCAAAATCGGGGGAAAAGGGGAGTATATCAAGACAATCTGGGGTGTTGGCTACAAGTTTATAGTGGAGTAGGGTATTGCCGATTATTTGCAAAACTGATTGACATTACAGGATGGTTGTCATAATATGAAGAGAGATAAAAAAGGGTCACTGACCCGCGAACTTGCAGTGATATTAGTCGGACTTGTAGCAGGGACGATTATGTTGTGCTGGTTTATCAATACTTCCTTTTTGGAAAAATATTATATGCTGAACAAGCAGGATTCGCTGATCGACGGATATGATGTGATCAACGGTGCCAGTGAGACAGGTGAACTGAATTCCAGTGGGTTTGATGTCACTTTTGACAATCTGTGTGCCAATGGTAATATTGCAGTTATGATCATCAGTTCCAACCGTGCGATCGTGAGGTCGTCGGTGAATGACAATCAGGTCATTCTGATGGAATTTATGAATATTTTGTTTGGTGATGACAGAAGCCAGACCGAGATCTTACAGAGATCAGACAATTACGTCATACAGAAACAGACAGATACAAGGTTATCATCTGAGTACATGGTTCTTTATGGAACACTTTCCAATGGAAATCTGATCCTGATGCGTACCGCAGTGGAGAGTATCCGTGAGAGTGCAAAAATTTCAAATCAGTTTCTGGTTTATGTGGGCGTTCTGGCAATTGCGATCAGTGCGATTGTCACAGTGTTTGTGTCTAAGAGGATAACAACACCGATCTCAGAACTCACGGACATATCAAAAAGAATGACAGAACTTGATTTTGATGCCAAGTATGTTTCCAAAGGACACAGAAAAAATGAGATAGATGAACTCGGTGAACATTTTAACCGGTTGTCATGTGCGCTTGAAAGCACGATCTCAGAACTTAAGAGTGCAAATAACGAATTAAAACAGGATATTGAGAAAAAAACAGAAATCGATGAGATGCGCAAGGAGTTTCTATCCAATGTATCTCATGAGCTGAAGACACCGCTGGCGTTGATCCAGGGTTATGCAGAGGGATTGCAGGAGTGTATCAATGATGATGCACAGAGCCGTGATTTCTACTGTGAAGTGATCATGGACGAGGCGGATAAAATGAATCAGATGGTCAAAAAACTTCTGACTTTAAACCAGTTAGAGTTTGGAAATGAAGTTGTTCCTATGGAGCGCTTTAATCTGACGGAACTGATCAATGGAATTATTAATTCATCTTCTATTTTATTAGAGCAAAACGGTATCTCGGTCGCATTTGACGAGAGCGGACCGATGGATGCATGGGGAGATGAATTCAAGGTGGAAGAGGTTGTGACAAATTATCTGAGCAATGCGATCCACCATGCAGAATTTGATAAGAAGATCAGAATCTGGTACACAAGAAAAGACAGTGTTGTCCGGGTGAGTGTATTCAACACCGGAAAACAGATTCCGGAAGAAGATCTTGATAATGTCTGGATCAAGTTTTATAAAGTGGACAAGGCAAGAACGAGGGAATATGGTGGAAGTGGAATAGGACTTTCTATCGTAAAGGCGATCATGGAGTCATTTCACAGGGAATGTGGCGTGCTAAATCATGAAGACGGCGTAGAATTCTGGTTCGAACTTGACACGGAAAAGACGGGGCTTGATCGCGGACAGGCGGAGGATGATACAATATGAGAAGAAAAAAAATAGAAGGAATCTTATGTCTGACAGGCATGCTTTTGCTGACAGGATGTGGAACCAAAGCATATGATCTCACAGAGGCAGAGGAAAGTCAGATCGTCAATTATGCAGTACACGTTGTTTCCAAGCATAATTCATATCAGAAGGATGGTCTGGTCTATGTGGATCAGAGCGCGGAAGAAACAGAGCCGGAAGAGACTGTCACAGGCAGTGAGAGTGTGGATGGCACAGAAATAATGGATGAGACACCAGCCGGAAATACGCTGGAGGATGTATTTGGAGCGGATGGACTGGAAGTTGCCTATGGAGGAGTAAGCCTTGCCGGAAACTATACAGAGTCGGATGTGCTTGATGTAAGAGCCTCGAACGGAAAACAGTTTATGGTGCTTGCAATCGATATGACCAATCCTACAGAAGAGGATATTACTCTGGATAATCTCACTTCAAAGGTAAAGTTTACAGCGGATTATTCTGCTGATGGAGCAGAGAGTACGCAGGTTTCTGCTTATACAACGATCATGACAACGGATTTTTCAACTTATGATGATGAGATCCCGGCGGGAGAAACAAAATCAGCGGTTCTTTTATTCGAGATACCGGATTCTGTGACAGAAGTTTCTGATATTGTGCTCCATGTGACAAGAGATGACACAACTTATGAAATAAAATTGTAAAAAATGGAAGAGTTATGATATAATGTGCGTAAGCAATGAGTAGTGCCAATCGAGAATATACAGACCGGACATGCTTGCATGGTGAGGTCTGTATATATCGAGAGTGATAGGGCGAATGCCCGACAGCCAGGAAAATCTCTGATTTTTCCGGCGTGCACTGCGGACTGAGGTTCATATATAATGAAGACCAATCGAATTAAAATACAAGAGAACATATACGTGGGAGGAAGACACAATGGATACAAATATTCTTTTAGAGTCAGGTACAAATGAGTTAGAGGTTTTGGAATTTACGTTAGGCGACAATTATTATGGAATCAACGTAGCAAAGATCAGAGAGATTCTTACCTATCAGCAGGTAACACCAGTTCCAAATGCACATCCTTGTGTTGAGGGAATTTTTATGCCGCGTGATACGATGATGACTGTTATTGATCTGAAAAAGTGTCTAGGAATGGAACCATCCGAGAAAAAGGGCTTATTCATTATTACAAACTTTAATAAATTAAACATTGCATTCCATGTAGATGAAGTGATCGGTATCCACAGAGTATCATGGGAGGACATCATTAAGCCGGATTCTACGATCAACACGGAAGATAAGAGTGCTGCAACAGGGGTTATCAAGCTGGAAGGAAAATTAGTGGTGATCCTTGATTTTGAAAAGATAGTTACGGACATCAGCCCGGAAACCGGACTGAAAGTATCAGATGTGGAGGAGAGAACAGCCAGAGACAGAAGCGATTCTCCAATTCTCATTGCAGAGGATTCCCCACTGCTTGGAAAAATGATCTCAGAGTGTCTGAAAAAATCAGGATACACGAATCTGATCATGACAATGAACGGACAGGAGGCGTGGGATAAGCTGACTGAGTTCAAGAATAAAGGAACAGTCCGTCAGGACGTACACTGTATCATCACAGATATTGAGATGCCTCTCATGGATGGACACAGATTGACAAAACTCTGCAAATCAGATGATGAGATCAAGAAGATACCACTTATTATTTTTTCATCTCTTGTGAATGAGGAGATGCGCAAAAAGGGAGAACAGTTAGGAGCAGATGCCCAGTTGACAAAGCCGGAGATCGGTATGCTGGTAGAGGCAATTGACAATCTGATCGATAAGAGCGTAGATTAAGTCAAAAAAAGGGGTGTGAGTTTTTTCACATCCCTGATTTACTATAATCGAAAAATAAATATATGATAGTTACAAAGAAATCAATAGCAGGAGAATATTACCATGAATGAATCAGAAAATTACCTGGATCAGTTATTAAATGCCGTCGATGGCAGATCTGATTTAAATGACAGTGATCCTGTAAATCCAGAAGAAATTGAGAGTAAAGAACAAATGCCACAGAAGAGTACAAGAGAGACAATTGATATTCCGGATTCCAATGATCTGTTTATGGATCAGTTTGAACAGGAACTTCGGAAAGATAATGATCCCGATGAATTTTTAAAACAGTTCGAGCAGGAATTAGACAGGGACGAAAGTTCACAGGGTGTGACAAAAGCAGCACAGCCGATGCTTGATGATATTGACCAGATCATGGAGAGCGTGAATCAGGAAGCCGCAAATGATACAGCAGAGACGGCAGCATCAGCAGTGGAGAAAACAGCAGAGCAGAAAGAGGATACTGCTGAAGTAAAAAATGATGAGGATGCCAGTGAGGATGGAATTGATGATCTGGCAATCGATGATATCGGAATTGATGATTTTGGACTGGATGATCCGGAAACAGAAAACGAAAAAGCGGTATCGGATGAAGATGATGAATTAATGAGGATTCTGAGTGGAACAGGCGAAGATTCCGAAATACCGGAGGCAGACAATGCAAAAGCAGAAGTGCAGCCGGATGACGAGGTAAAAGAAGAAAAGAAGCCGAAGAAACAGGGATTTCTGGCAAAGCTGTCCAAGTTACTGTTCGGTGATGATGAACCAGATGAGGAAGAAATTTCCGAAATGCAGGCAGAACCTGCAGTTACTGAGATGCCTATGGATGATATGGACATCTTAAAAGAGTTAGAAGGTTCTTCGGACGGTGATAAGAAGGGCGGGAAAGAAAAAAAGAAAAAAGAGAAAAAGAAGAAAGAAAAAGCACCAAAGCAGCCGAAAGAGAAAAAAGTAAAACCAAAGAAAGAGAAGAAACCAAAGCCACCGGCAGAACCGGATAACACACCACCACTGCCCAAAGTGCCAGTGATTCTTGTTTTTGTGATGGCATTATCCATTCTGGTATTTGTTTTGGCAGGGACTCATTTACTTGGATATTCAAACAGTTTTGCAGATGCCAGCCAGGCATTTGCAGAGGGAAGATATTCGGATGCTTTCCAGTCTGTGGCTGGAGAGAAAGTCAAGGAAAAGGATGCTGATACCTATGAGAAATATCGTATTACCGCTATGGTTTCGGCAGAGTATGAAGCTTACGAGAGCATGATGGACGCAAAAGTTTATGATATGGCATTGGATTCTTTGATCCGCACTGTACAGCGATATGATAAGTATCTGCAGGATGCAGAGACTTATGGATGCAGGGGCGAGCTTGATAAGATTGAAAGTGCAGCAGAGACAGCATTACAGCAGGATTTTGGATTGACAGCAGAGGATGCAAGAACTATGTATGCTCTGTCCGATAAAGAAACTTATTCCAGAGAAATTTACAAAGCATTAGAGAAGGCAGGCTTATCAGAGGTGACAGAATGATAGCGATCATTGACTATGATGCAGGAAATTTAAAAAGTGTAGAAAAGGCATTACAGTTTCTGGGGCAGGAGTGCGTGATCACAAGAGATTTTCATGAGATTGAAAAGGCAGACAAAGTGATTCTTCCAGGTGTTGGTTCCTTTGGAGATGCTATGAGCCAGCTGAGGAAGTTTGAACTTGATAAGGTCATTCATGAAGTGGCGGCAGAACAGAAACCATTTTTGGGAATCTGTCTGGGATTACAGCTTTTGTTTGAAGGAAGTGAAGAGTCTGAGGGAGTGGAAGGGTTACATCTGTTGGATGGAGAAATCCTTCGAATCCCAGAACAGGAAGGACTGAAAATTCCAAATATTGGATGGAATTCGCTGGATCTGCAGAACAATGGACGACTGTTTGAAAATCTGAATGGCAATCCATTTGTTTATTTTGTTCATTCCTATTATTTAAAAGCCAGAGAAGAGTCAATTGTCAAAGCAACCATCGAGTACAGCACACATATTCATGCGTCTGTGGAAAAAGATAATATTTTTGCATGTCAGTTCCATCCGGAAAAAAGTGGAACAGTAGGATTACAGATACTTTCTAACTTTGCAAAATTGTAGGAGGAACGTCAATGTTTACAAAAAGAATTATTCCGTGTCTGGATGTAAATCAGGGACGCGTGGTAAAAGGTGTTAATTTTGTTAACTTAAGAGATGCAGGTGATCCGGTAGAAATTGCGGCAGCGTATGATAAGGCAGGAGCAGATGAATTAGTATTTTTAGACATCACAGCAACGTCTGATGCGCGGGAGACTGTGGTCGATATGGTGCGAAAGGTCGCAGAAAAGGTATTTATCCCGTTTACCGTGGGTGGAGGAATCCGCACGGTAGATGATTTTAAGGCGTTGCTCCGCGAGGGAGCAGATAAGATCTCCATCAACTCATCTGCCATCAATAACCCGAATCTGATCAGTGAGGCCGCAGATAAATTTGGAAGTCAGTGTGTGATTGTAGCCATTGATGCAAGACGAAGAGAAGATGGTTCCGGTTGGAATATTTATAAAAATGGCGGTCGTATCGATGTTGGCATGGATGCTGTTGAATGGGCGATGAAAGCAGACAGACTGGGTGCGGGTGAGATTTTGCTGACCAGCATGGACTGTGATGGCACAAAAGCCGGTTATGATCTGGAACTCACCAGAATGATCGCTGAAAATGTATCCATTCCGGTAATCGCATCCGGTGGAGCCGGAACAAAAGAGCATTTTTATGATGCGCTGACGGAAGGAAAAGCAGACGCAGCGTTAGCAGCTTCTCTGTTCCATTATAAAGAGCTGGAAATCGCTGATCTGAAAGATTATCTTGCAGGCCGGGGAGTTCCGGTGCGGCGCTGAGACATCCGGCAGCAGACTGGATGTCCCGGACAAATGCAGCAGTGCAGGAGAAATTTTAAGAAGGTAACAAAAATGTCAATGATCACAAATGACTGGCTGGATGAAATCCAGGGGGAATTCAAAAAGCCATATTATAGAGAGTTATATCAGTTTGTCCGCGATGAATACAGTAAAGCGGTGATTTATCCACCGGCGGACGATATTTTTAATGCAATGCATTTTACACCGTTAAGCAAGGTGAAAGTGCTTTTACTTGGGCAGGATCCATATCATAATGTAAATCAGGCGCATGGATTATCTTTTTCCGTATTACCGGAACAAAAAGAAATACCACCGTCATTACAGAATATCTATAAGGAATTGCATGATGATCTCGGCTGTTATATCCCAAATAATGGATATCTGAAAAAATGGGCAGACCAGGGTGTACTTTTATTAAACACAGTACTTACAGTACGTGCACATCAGGCAAATTCCCATCAGGGACATGGCTGGGAACAGTTTACAGATGCAATCATCCAGGCTGTGAATGCCCAGGACAGACCGATTGTATACATGCTGTGGGGAAGACCGGCACAGAGCAAGATACCGATGCTGACCAATCCAAAGCATCTGATCCTGACAGCACCGCATCCAAGCCCACTGTCTGCGTACCGGGGATTTTTCGGATGCAGGCATTTCAGCAAGGCGAATGAATTTTTGCAGGCGAATGGTGTGGAACCAATTGACTGGCAGATTGAGAATATATAAAAACAGATGGCATTCTGCCATCTGAAAAGACCTCTGAAATGAGGAGTGCCCAGACACCAAAGGCGTCTGGGCTATTATGAAAAAATTTATCAAGTATTAAAAACTTATTTCCGTTTCATTTATGAGTTTATTGTAACAGTAATATGTGAATAAAGTATGAACAATTGTTGAATAATTAAAAATTTTTGTGCAAAACTACAGAAATGACCTTGAAAAACTAATAAAATGAAGCTAAAATGACGATGTAATGATAAGAGAGAGGTAATTATGAGGGAGAATGCATAATTACACAACGATATTGTTTTACATGGATGATTGCTGATCAAAGGAGTGAGAAATATGGCAACAATTTCAGGATATGATTCATCTTCCATCGGCGTACTGTTTTCCAGTTTGAATTCAGGAAGTACGAAAACAAGTGCAATGTTTGGAACATCAGATTTACTTGGTATTAGTTATTCTGACTATGCCACAATCCAAAATGGAAGTTACACAAAGCTGATGAAGGCTTATTACACAAAGGAGGCATCGGGCGATTCATCATCTTCGTCTGTGTCTGCTACCACATCGACTTCCAAAGATTCTTCCAAGACACTTGCAAATATCGAGAGCGCAGCAGAGGATTTAAAGAAGGCGTCTGAGACACTGAGAACAAATGGAGATAAATCTTTGTTTACAAAGAAACAGACGACAGATAAAGATGGAAATGTTTCTTATGAGTATGATACAGATAAGATTTACAAGGCGGTCAGTGATTTTGTGGACAGCTACAATAAGATGTTAAAAGAGGGTGGAGATTCCAATACCAACAGCATCTTAAGAAGCACGAAGTCTATGGTCAATCTGACAAAGGCAAATTCCAACATGCTCAGCAAGGTCGGAATCACGATCGGAACCGACAATAAGCTTTCCATTGATGAGACAGCATTTAAGAAAGCCGATATGAACACGGTAAAATCCCTGTTCCATACGACAGGCGGATTTGGTTATCAGACCTCGGTTCAGGCAGGCATGATCGAGAGTTATGCGAAGAGTGAGGCGGAGAAAGCCAATACTTACAACAAGTCAGGCATGTATACATACAATTATACGACAGGTGAGATCTATAATACCACAACCTAAACGGTTGCAAAATAAATACAGACATGATATGTTATGAGAAGCTCATAAAAATGGGTTTCTCATAATTTTTTTATGGCGGGAAAAGAGGTAAACTATGGCAAAAAAAGTAGTAGTAGGAATGTCGGGAGGCGTGGATTCTTCCGTCGCAGCGTATTTATTAAAGAAGCAGGGATATGATGTGATCGGTGTAACCATGCAGATCTGGCAGGACGAGGATGAATTTACACAGGAAAAAAATGGTGGCTGCTGTGGACTCAGTGCTGTTGATGATGCACGAAGGGTGGCAGACCGTCTGGAAATTCCGTATTACGTCATGAATTTTAAGCAGGAATTCAAAAAGAATGTCATGGATTATTTTACAGCAGAATATCTAAAGGGAAGAACACCGAATCCATGTATCGCATGTAACCGCTATGTGAAGTGGGAGGCATTATTAGATCGGAGCCTTGCTATTGGTGCAGATTACATTGCAACCGGACACTACGCAAGAATTGAGCAGCTTCCAAATGGCCGCTATGCAATCAAAAATTCTGTCACAGCCGCAAAAGACCAGACTTATGCGCTTTACAATCTGACACAGGCA
>ENA-OWOU01000583-OWOU01000583.1-gut-metagenome-genome-assembly--contig:-NODE-583-length-21384-cov-26.412071_pt1 | contig 21384 bp, 12 predicted proteins | sample MGYA00248248_ERZ651801 | MGnify/ENA primary metagenome ERZ651801 (study PRJEB26908, sample SAMEA4031710) | gut metagenome | biome: gut; feature: normal infant; material: stool | place: China | collected... | reverse complement strand
TCACCAAAGACCTTCAGCCCGGTGGAATCAATCACCAGATGCGCGATTTCACCCCGGGTGAACGTTTTGAAACTGACGTTAACCGACTTTGCCCGCCTGCTGACACAGCTGTAATCCGGGCAGCGCAACGGAACATTCATCAGTGTAAAAATGGAATCAATAAAGCCCTGCGCAGCGCGCAGGGTCAGCCTGAATACGCGTTTAATGACCAGCACAGTCGTGATGGCAAGGTCAGAATAGCGCTGGGGCCTTCCCCGTGATGAAGGCGTTGCCGACTCATACCAGGCCTGAATCGCCCCATCATCCAGCCAGAAAGTGAGGGAGCCACGGTTGATGAGAGCTTTGTTGTAGGTGGACCAGTTGGTGATTCTGAACTTTTGCTTTGCCACGGAATGGTCTGTGTTGTCGGGAGGATGCGTGATCTGATCCTTCAACTCAGCAAAAGTTCGATTTATTCAACAAAGCCGGTACGGTCTGCAATTATGACGGTAACGTCATTCAGCAGGGGCACCGCAACCCATGGGAAATTGTTACCGCAGAGCTGTTCCCGCGCCTGGTGGATAAAGCGCGTGAAAACTGGGCGTTGGAAAACAATATTTTCAACCTTGGCTGCCGGGGCTATGTCGGCAAACCGGGAGGCGAACGCGAGAATTACCTGACCTGGGTGCGCGATCTTGCCAATGGCGAATACAAACTTCCGTGGGATGAAAATGTCAAAATTCGCGATGGCTGGAAGTATTATCCTGATGGGGTGCAATTAGGCCCGCTACCTAAATAAATTGAGTGTGCCAGGCGCTAAGTCAATCACTTTAAAGACTGAAGTCTGGCGCAGTAGCCCCTGAAAGTTGAATATCCAATTCCAATGAGTAGGGGGCTGAGCCATCCGGTAAGGGCTGAATTTGCCTGCGGGATTGGCTCAGCCCGCCAGACCGGTTTGGTGTTGCGCCGGACAATGTCCGGCGGCAAAGAAGGTAATGACTCCAACTTACTGATAGTGTTTTATGTTCAGATAATGCCCGATGACTTTGTCATGCAGCGCCACCGATTTTGAGAACGACAGTGACTTCCTGCCCAGCCTTGACAGATGCTGCCTCAGATTCAGGTTATGCCGCTCAATGCGCTGCTTATATCGCTTGCTGATAACGTGCAGTTCTCCCTTCAGGCGTGATTCATAAAGCGGCCAGCCATCCGTCATCCATACCACGACCTCAAAGGCCGACAGCAGGCCCAGAAGACGCTCCAGCGTGGCCAGCGTGCGTTCACCGAATACGTGCGCCACAACCGTCCTCCGTATCCTGTCATACGCGTAAAACAACCAGCGCTGGCGTGATTTAGCGCCGACATAACCCCACTGTTCGTCCATTTCCGCGCAAACAATGACGTCACTGCCCGGTTGTATGCGTGAGGTTACCGACTGCGGTCTGAGTTTTTTAAGTGACGTAAAATCGTGTTGAGGCCAACGCCCATAATGCGGGCGGTTGCCCGGCATCCAACGCCATTCATGGCCATATCAATGATTTTCTGGTGCGTACCGGGCTGAGAGGCGGTGTAAGTGAACTGTAGTTGCCATGTTTTACGGCAGTGAGAGCAGAGATAGCGCTGATGTCCGGCAGTGCTTTTGCCGTTACGCACCACGCCTTCAGTAGCGGAGCAGGAAGGACATCTGATGGAAATGGAAGCCACCCGCACAGCGCGCTGGGATATCACTCCCCGAGGGAATACCGGCGGCAGCGGACATCGTTAACTTAAGATACAAAAGCTGTTCGGAGATGGAGGGTCAAGATCAGCTACCAGCCCAGGCAGAAGTTGCTAGGCGTGTTCGAGAGAATGAATTGCGTCAGTTGGCATTCCAGCGTGAGCTTCTATCAAGGCCAGAAAAGAAACATTCGAACAACGTCAAGCCAATTTTTATAGCCAACAAGACGACTTGTTGATACTATGATACCTAATGAAAAAAAGTAGGTTGCTTGATGGCATTCAATCGATGGCTTCCTAGTTTTAAATGATTAGGGCTTGTCCCAGATGGATTGAGAGGCTGACAGTGCAAGACAACACTGGACTTGAAGAGCTTAGCCAAGCACAGAGAGAACGACTCGCTCATATTGATTTCACTTTGTTATTTAAAGGTGAAGCTGGGCGTAGTTATTTAACCGAGCGATTTAGCGTAGCGCCGTCTGTGGCAACACAAGATTTTGCGCGGTACAAAGAGTTGGCTCCTAACAACGTTATGTATGACGAAAAGCGCAGAGTGCACTTGAAGACGAGCGCATTCCAGCCGTTGTTTGATTATGACGTTGTTCGAACTCTTGCGACGATAAGCCAAGGGTTCGGTGATGGCTTTCTTGGCAAGGCCAGGCCACCTATGGCTTGTGAAGCACCATTCCATCTCAATAAGCCGAAATTGGAAGTTGTAGCGGCTATTAGTGAAGCCATACATAAGCGCGCTGTGATTAATATTGAGTACACCTCATTGTCGAGTGGTCATGGGAGCAGGCAAATAGTTCCTCATACCCTGATTGACAATGGCTTGAGATGGCATGTCCGAGCATTCGATAGAAAGCTTAGAGAATTTAGGGATTTTGTTTTAACCAGAATAAGTGAAGTTGAGTTGTTAGAGGATGAGGTTAACGACGAAGTTGAGACTCTTCAGTGGGATAAGCAATGGAACCGAATCGTTGAGCTAGAGCTGATACCTCATCCAAAACTAGCACATCCAGAAGCTGTATCGATGGACTACGCAATGGAAAACAATAGGTTGCGTGTAGAGATAAGAGCTGCGTTCGCTGGATATTTACTGCGTTTATGGAATATCGATTGTTCAAAGAATTGTAAGAGCAATGGGCGAGAGTTCCATTTAGCACTTAAAAATCCAGAAGCACTATACGGCGTTGACAATGCTGCACTCGCTCCTGGATATAGCGAATCGTGAGATGAATTTATGAATATAAAAGAATATTTAGGCGATCTTATCGGAGGCAGTTTATTGATAACTGAATCTAGAATAATCGCAGAATCGCTATTGAAAAAACTTCCAGAAGATGAGTGGAAGTCGCTGATCGTTGAGCAAAATGTTCTTCAGAAAAAATCCGGTCAGACGGCTATTCGTTATGCCAGAACAATCCGTTGGCGTATTGAAGGCCTGGGTGATGAGTTTATGACTGATCTTTTAGCCGCGAGTGAACGTGCCTATGTCCAAATGCTGATGATGTCATTACTCATTCATTCTCCGGTTGTCGCTTATTTTATGCGACTTACCTTAGCCGAAGCTCGTCGCACCTATAAACCCTCTTTAACCGCTGATGCATGGTCTGAGTTTTATGACACGAGAGTGCGGGCATATGCTGAGCTTGGCGGTTTTTCTGACTCAACTGTCAAAAAAATGGGTAACAACGCAATTAAGGCACTGGTTGATAGTGGCTACCTGAGTGATAGCAGGACAAAGAAAATACAACCTGTTTACCTAATGCCAGAAGTTAAAGACTGGTTAGTTCGTCTGGGCCGGGAAGATTTGATTGAGGTAATGGAGTGCACAATATGAAGGCTCTTCAGACCAGGCTTGATCTGATACTGGAACGAATTGAAAGCCCTAAGTTTTTGAAAAACGATGGCTTGGGCAATGAAATTGGATTTTGGGTATTTGACTATCCAGCCAAGTATGAACTGCTTGTACGAGAGCACATTAAGCACGTTGACGAAAAACTCAACAAGCGTGGTTACCGCTTTGTCCATCTCAATATTTTTGAAGTCTTGATAGATATGCTTGAGGAGCGAGGCCTTTTCGACCGAGCTTGCCAGCGTGAATTGCAAGTCGGTGTTGATGGCCTTCGAAAAACACTAGCCGGGCCTCTGAGCCAAGAGAAAGTGGCAAGGTATATCGCGGACAAATATAAGCCATCAGAACTTGAGTTTGTGTTGCTGTCAGGCTTAGGCAGTGCGTGGCCTCTTATCCGAGGACATGAGTTACTTAGTGCTCTGCAAGACGTTATGGGTAGCACGCCATTAGTGCTTTTCTATCCGGGTGAATATAGCGGAAGGGATTTGCATCCTTTCGGCATGATCGAATCTAAAAACTACTATCGCGCCTTCAAGCTTGTGCCTGAAGACGGTAAAAAAAATTAAGAGCAGGGAGCCTCCCGAATGAAAATTGAACAGATTTTTTCCAAGAAGTTGACGCGTGATATTAACGGCGTTGTTAAAGCGGAACAGAAAGACAATGACAGTGTGTATGTCGAACTTGATGAGTATGTTGTAACCCGAGAGCTAGATCGACATTTTCGCGCTTTCTTTGAGGCTTACGTTCCATCTGTGACGCAAAGTGGCGCATCAATGTCAGGAAAAATTGGTGTGTGGATCTCTGGCTTCTTTGGTTCGGGTAAGTCTCACTTCCTGAAAATTTTGTCTTACCTCCTCGAAAATAAGTCTGTCGAAAAGGATGGCCAAGGCCGTCAAGCATTTGAGTTTTTTAAAGACAAAATCAACGATGCCATGCTGTTGGCCGATATCCAAAACGCTGTTACCAAAGACACTGATGTTATTCTTTTTAACATCGATTCACGAGCCAATACGGATGACCGAGAAAATGCCATTCTTAAGGTCTTCCTCAAAGTCTTTAATGAGCGTGTAGGATACTGCGCTGATTTTCCTCACATTGCGCATTTAGAACGCGAGCTTGATAAGCGTAATCAATACATGTCTTTCAAGGACAAATTTGCTGAGTTGACTCAATCAACTTGGGAAAAGGAGCGTGACGCCTATGACTTCTATCGAGACGAACTTTCAGAAGCACTCGCTCATGCCAGTGAGCAATCATTAGAGTCTGCCAAAGCGTGGGTTGAACAGGTTGAAAACAATTTCCCGCTAGATATCCGAAACTTCTGTAAGTGGGTTAATGAATACTTAGATCGAACTGGAGATCGTAACCTTCTTTTCTTAGTCGATGAAGTCGGTCAGTTTATCGGTAAGAACACACAAATGATGTTGAAGCTTCAGACCATTACTGAAGATCTTGGCACATATTGTGGTGGCAGAGCTTGGGTCGTTGTTACCTCTCAGGCAGACATTGATGCTGCCATTGGTGGTATGGATAAGCGCGATGGCGAGGACTTCTCTAAAATTCAAGGGCGTTTTAGTACCCGCTTGCAGCTGTCGAGCTCGAATACCTCGGAAGTTATTCAAAAGCGTTTGTTGTCCAAAACGGAAGAAGCTCGTACACACCTCATCGATGTGTTTGCTGAAAAGGGCGACATTCTTCGTAACCAGCTGACATTTGATAAAACGACAACTGCGTCTCTAAAGGGCTACACCGACGCTCCGTCTTTCGTGGACAACTATCCGTTTGTGCCTTACCACTACACGCTGGTTCAAAAAGTGTTTGAGTCAATTCGAACAAAAGGCGCGACGGGTAAGCACTTAGCCATGGGTGAGCGTTCATTACTTGATGCTTTCCAATCAGCTGCAAAACAGATGAAGGACTCTGGCCTTGATGTGTTAATCCCGTTTTACAGTTTCTATGCACCGATTGAAAGCTTTTTGGAGCCAGCGGTTAAGCGAACGATTGACCAAGCCTGTGAGTTGGATTCCTTAACAGAATTCGATGGCAAGATTCTAAAAACTCTTTTCTTGATCCGTTATGTGGACGTTGTCAAAAGCACACTAGACAACCTTGTGACGCTGTCAATTGATCGAATCGATGCAGATAAAATTGCGCTGCGTAAACAAATTGAAGAGAGCTTGAATCGTCTTGAACGCCAATTGCTGATTGCGCGTAATGGTGATGAATTTATCTTCCTGACCAACGAAGAAAAAGAGATTGAAAACGAGATCCGCCACACTGACGTTGAAATGTCAGAGGTCTCTAACAAGCTTTCAGCAATCGTATTTGACGGTATTTTGAAAGGTAATCGTGCCTATCGATACCCGATTAATAAGCAAGACTTTGCGGTGAGCCGTTTTTGCAATGGTCATCCAAAAGATGGCACCACGCTGGAAGATCTAGTCATTAAAGTCATTTCACCTTTGGATTCGCACTTTGAAAATTACTCCCACGATCAAGCCTGCATCAATCATACGCTTGAGGCTGATGGGTGCGTGCTCGTCAAGCTGGGCGAACATAAACGTCTTTGGGATGACCTGACAACCTTTATAAAAACTGACCGATTCTTAAAACAAAATTCAGGACAGCGACCAGAGCAAGAACACCTTCTCCGCGAAAAGCAGATGGAAAATATTGAGCGTGAAAAACGCTTAAGAACGGATTTTGAAGCTTTGTTTGCAGAGGCTGACGTTTACGCTATCGGCACAAAACTACCGAAGAAATCAGCAACGCCAAGTGCCATCGTCGAAGAAGCATACAAATACGTTATCGAAAACACCTTCGCTAAATTGAACATGCTCAAGGCGACGCCTGGTGAAGTTTTGCGTGAGCTACAGGCCGTACTTGTTGCTGATGATATTGCTCAGAGTGGACTGGATCTTCAAGCGGATGAATGTAACCCAGAAGCTACGCGTGAGGTTGAGCAGTACGTAACGCTAAAAGTCGAGCGTAATGAGCCTGTTTACTTACGTGACATCGTTGCCCACTTCGGCAAGCGCCCGTATGGCTGGCCAGACAATGAAATCTTATTGCTCACTGCAAGGCTGGGCTTGGCTGGAAAGTTATCTTTTAGTACCCAGGGCACAGATCTGGCGTTGAAAAAAGCTTACGAGCCGTTTACCAGCGTGCGTAAACGCGGTGAGATCCGTGTACATAAAATCAGGCAACATGACGAGCGCCAAATCAAAAAGGCTGCTGGTCTTGTTAAAGAGATCTTTTCAAAAACCTTTACCGGCTCTGGTGAAAAGGAGCTCTACGAATTAGTGCGCGATGAATTACTGGCTTGGAATGAAGAGCTTAAATCATTCAGAACCAAGTCACAGACAGGCCATTTCCCAGGTAAATCTCAAATTGACGATGGTCTTGCATTGGTCGCGGGTATTCTTGAGCAAACTTCAAGCTTCGCTCTTATCACCCGATTCTTAGAAAACGCTGATGCCCTTGAAGAGTTTGCTGAGGACTTTGAGGATCTTGATGACTTCTACAATAGCCAATTTCAAACTTGGCAAGCCCTTGCTGGCGCATTGAACGAGAAGTTTAAGGCCAATAGACCCGCGTTAGAAAAAGACAGTGAAGCATTAAAAGCGCTCACTGAATTAGAACGCATTTACAATATGCCCTCACCGTATGAGCAGCTGCGCCACATTAATCCGCTTATCGAGCAGGTGGCAAAAGTTAACTCAACATTGGTTGAAGAAAAACGCACTCATGCCTTAGAGCGTGTTGATCTGCGCATCGGACGTGTAAAAGAAGCGTTAGCTGAAGCTCATGCACCGTCTGAACTACAGAACCAAGCACTGCGCCCGTTACAAATGTGCAGACAGCGCATTGAAGCGACCTCTTCAATACCACAAATTATCAGTGAGCAAACTGAAGCGGAAGGTTACGAGGACGAAGCCTATGAGTTGCTGAATGGCTTTATCGAAGATCAACGCAAAAAAGCTGAAGCTGAGCAAAGACATCGTGAACTCGAACAGAAGAAACGCGAAGAGGAAGCAGCGAAAGCCGGTAAGGCAGCTCCAGCACCTGAGCCAGCCCCCGAACCAGTACAGCCACAGCCGGTTGCAAAACGTACTGTAACGATTAACCCAACCGATGCCATGGCAAAGTCAGTAACAACCGGATTCATTGAGAGTGAAGCCGAAGTTGATGCCTATCTTGCCGCTTTAAGAGAGCAGCTGATTGCTGCGGTCAAAGCTGGCGACCGAGTAAGAATTAAGTAAGAGGCAACGGATAGCTATGTATCAAGCGGGTGGAACAATAAGATCATTACTCGACAAGGTTGCTGAGCAGGAATACCTGTTACCGGCCATCCAGCGAGAGTTTGTATGGCGACCAGAACAGATCTGTCGTCTATTTGATAGCCTGTTGCAAGGTTACCCGTTTGGGACCTTTCTATTCTGGAAGATAAAACCAGAGAACCGGGATAGTTATCAGTTTTATCAGTTCATGCAGCATTACCATGAGCGCGATAACTACCATTGTGAAAATGTCACTCAGTTACCGGAACGCGAGTTCATTGCCGTCCTAGATGGACAGCAGCGGATTACCGCTTTGAACATCGGCCTACGCGGTTCATTTGCGTGGAAGCTGACAGGTAAATGGTGGAGCAATGATGACGCCTTCCCAGTGCGCAGGCTTCACTTGAATCTGTTAAGCCAGCCCGACTTGGAAACTGGGTCGATGTATGACTTTGAGTTCCTAACCGACGATAAAGCCTCTTTGGATGCATCTGAACAATACTGGTTCCGTGTAGGCCGGATCATGGAAGAGGAAGAAGATGCACTTATCGATGAAGTTGCTGATGATGCTAGGTTGAGCTCGGAGCAACGCAAAGAGGCTCGCTCAACTCTTCGTCACTTGTATCGAACTATCCATGACAAAGATAAGATTTCGTTTTACGAAGAAAGTGATCAGAGCCTTGAACGTGTTCTGAATATCTTTATCCGCATGAATAGCGGCGGCACTACTTTGTCCTACTCAGACTTACTACTTTCAATAGCCGTAGCGCAGTGGAGCTCGTTAGATGCCCGTGAAGAAATTCATGCATTAGTGGATGAGATGAACCGTGTTGGTGATGGATTCAACGTATCAAAAGATCTCGTTTTAAAAGCAGGCTTAATGCTCTCTGACATCGGTAGCGTGGGCTTTAAGGTTGAGAACTTTAACAAGGAAAACATGGCGATTCTCGAAAAGAACTGGACGCCAATTCGTGATGCGTTATTGCTCTCAATGCAGCTACTTGCAAGTTTTGGTTTTAATGCACAAAACCTCAGAGCAACAAGTGCCATCCTCCCGTTGGCCTATTACCTGCACCACCGAAAGTTAACGGCAAGCTACCTTTCTAGGGTTGAATATGCGGTCGATAGAGAATGCATCAGAAACTGGCTCATTAGGTCGTTGTTGAAAGCGTCAGGCATCTGGGGAAGTGGTTTGGATACCCTGCTTACTATGCTTCGCTCAGACATTAAACAATCGGGTGATACGGGTTTCCCGCTAGCGAAAATTGAAGCGACCATGCAACAGCGTGGTAAATCGTTGCGCTTTGACCCAGAGGAAATTAGTGAACTAGCGCAGTTGGATTATGGTAATCCGCGTACCTTTGCCTTGTTGACTTTGTTGTTCCCAGGATTCGATTTTTCACGACACTTTCATGTGGACCACATTTACCCCAAAGGTTTGTTTACGCGTAACAAGCTTGCAAAAGTTGGTGTCCCAGCTGAACAGCTAGATGAACTCATCGAGGCATCTAATAAGCTGCCAAACCTTCAACTGTTGGAAGGGACAATCAACAACCAGAAGCGGCAAAAAATGCCCCATGAATGGTATGCGCAGCAGTGGCCTGATGTGAATGCAAGACAAGCACATCTGCAATCGCAAGCCATAACATCATTACCTGAACAACTAAACCAGTTTATGGACTTTTACCGCGAGCGTCAGGAAACACTGCTTGCCCGCATTAGAACTGCATTACAACCCGCAAGCAGCGTAGAGACAGAATAAGAGGCGCAAGATCATATGAATACGAATAACATGAAAAAATACGCACCAAAAGCGCGCCGCGAATTTATGGATGCGGTAGCTAAACGATTAAATACCTTTGGTATCACCGCGAATAAAAAGGGCGAGCTACAAATTGCAGAAGCGAATCTACAAGGTTCTGTGCTTCAAATCGCCGGTAACAGTTTTGACGGTAAACTGGCCGAGCCCAGAAAACGCATAGTAGCCAGAAGCCAGAAACTTGGGTATGCACAACTTATTGAACAAGTAGCTTATACCTGGTTCAACCGTCTGTGTGCTATTCGCTATATGGAAATCCATGACTATCTAGGCCACGGTTTTCGTGTTTTGTCGCACCCAGACAACCCTAAAGGCTTTGAAATTATCGACCATGCGCAAGACGCTGCGGATGAACTCGGATTAGATAGAGCTCGCATTGTTGAACTCAAGCTTGCGGGCAACAAAGACGAAGAGCTGTATCGTGAACTGCTGTTAGGCCAGTGCCATAAGCTTCATGAAGCGATGCCTTTCTTATTTGACGCATTGGACGATGAAACCGAGCTTCTTCTACCAGACAACCTAACACGTACCGACTCAGTTCTGCGTGGATTGGTAGACAGCATTCCTGAAGAGGACTGGCAACAAGTCGAAGTGATTGGTTGGCTTTACCAGTTTTACATTTCTGAAAAGAAAGATCAGGTAATGGGTAAGGTGGTCAAGAGTGAAGACATCCCTGCCGCCACCCAGCTATTTACACCCAACTGGATTGTGAAGTACCTGGTACAAAACTCAGTCGGTCGCCAATGGCTGCAAACCTACCCAGACTCTGCCATTAAAACGCAGATGGAATACTACATTGAGCCTGCTGAACAATCTGACGAAGTTAACCAACAGCTAAAGGCTATTACGCCAGAATCTATTGAACCTGAAACCATCAAAGTACTTGACCCGGCTTGTGGTTCGGGCCACATATTGATTGAAGCTTACAACGTACTAAAAGCCATCTACGAAGAACGAGGTTTCCGCTCTCGTGACATTCCAAAGATGATTCTGGAGAACAACCTCTACGGGCTAGACATTGATGATCGTGCAGCGCAGTTATCTGGTTTTGCGCTGATGATGATGGCTAGAGATGACGATAAGCGTATTTTTACCCGTAACGTGCGACTCAATGTACTGTCATTGCAGGAAAGTAACCATATTGATCTACCGACCTTATGGAAAGCACTCAACCTATCGGGAAGTTGGCAAAGCGGCACGTCCCAGGGCTTGTTCTCAGATGAAGAGCAAGATTTAAGCTCGTTCAATGCAGACAACCGTTACCAACTGCTGAAGCGAACATTGGCAAGATTTACTCAAGCCAAGACCTTTGGTTCATTGATTGATGTACCAAGCGATGAGCATGAGCAGCTAAAAGAACTAATGAGTACTCTTTTCGAATTGCAAGAGTCAGGTGACTCAATGCAAAAGCCAGCAGCTAAGCAGTTGATTGAATTTGTTCATCAGGCATTGGTTCTGTCGATTCGTTACGATGCTGTTATTGCGAATCCTCCGTATATGGGCGGCAAGGGAATGAATGGACGACTGAAAGTATTCCTGCAAGATTTCTACCCAGACTATAAGTCAGACCTGTTTTCTGCATTTGTAGTCAGATGCTCGAAGCTCGGAGCTGAAAATTCAAATATCGGAATTATGTCACCGAATGTTTGGATGTACATTGCCTCGCATGAACACTTGCGCACTTTTCTTACTGAGAGCCGTGCACTGTATTCACTTGTTGAACTTCCATTGACAGGCTTCAAGGGAGCGACCGTACAAATTTGTGCGTACAACTTTAGCAATAAGCGGTCTCCTAACCTTCAAGGTGGCTACATCAGGCTTGTAGATTTCAAGGGAGCCGATGAAGAGATGGCTGCCCGTACAAAGGAGGCCATTCGAAATAATGATTGTGGCTGGTTCCACCATGCCTCTGTGAGAGATTTCTGGACCATACCAGGAAGACCAATTGCTTATTGGGTGTCTGAAAAATTCCGCCAATCATTTGTGGAAACAAAAAACTTAAAGGACGTTGGTGAGCCGCGTCTTGGAATGGCAACGGGTAATAACGACGTATATCTTCGTCTTTGGCAAGAAGTGTCGATCCGAAAGGTAGGACTCGGATTTGATTCAAGAGATGCGGCTTTGGCATCAGGAAAAAAGTGGTTTCCATATAACAAAGGCGGGAAATTTCGCCGATGGTATGGAAATAACGAATTTGTCGTTAACTGGGAAAACGATGGTCAGCTTCTGCGTAATACGCTGCATCCATCTGGCGAGAGGATTTGGGCACATAACTTCAACTTGGATTACATTTTTAAGCCTTGTCTGACTTTTACCGCAACAAGTTCATCATATTTTGGGATTAGGTACTCCGAAAAGGGGTTTTTATTTGATAATAAAGGATCATCCTATTTTTCCAATGCTGAGAAATTAAAACCAATTCTGGGGCTGCTGGCATCAAAACCAGCCACTGCAATTCTCAAGGCAATTAATCCAACTGTTGAGTTTCAGCCTGGAAACATTTCTATTATTCCATTTTTTGAAGAACTTGTGCGACCAGATGTTTCTAATCAGGTGCAGTCCATAGTTGGCATCTGCAAAGGTGACTGGGACGCCTATGAAACCTCTTGGGATTTTACTCAGTTTCCGCTATTAGATGCCCGTTTCCATCAGTCGCCACTGTTGGCGAGTTATCAGGCGTTGCGTGCATATTGGCAGGAGATGACTACGCAGATGCAAGGTCTGGAAGAGGAGAATAACCGCCTCTTTATCGACGCTTACGGCTTGCAGAATGAGCTAACGCAGGAGGTACCGTTAGATGAGATCACGCTGACCTGCAACCCCCATTACCGTTACGGCGCTAAGTTAACCGATGACGAGCGTGAGGAACGCTTGCAAAGCGACACTCTTGCCGAGCTGATCTCTTACGCTATCGGCTGCATGATGGGGCGTTATTCGCTGGATCAAGAGGGCTTGGCGTATGCCCATGCAGGCAATGAGGGATTTGATGAATTAGTACAAGAAGGTGCTTATCAAACTTTTCTCGCCGATGAAGACGGCATTATTCCATTAACCGACCAAGAATGGTTCAAAGACGATGCTACCAACCGGTTCCGTGAGTTTGTTCAAGTTGTTTGGGGTGATGATCATCTGCAAGAAAACTTGGATTTCGTCGCCGAATCACTATGTCTCAACGCCATTAAACCGAAAAAATCTGAATCAGCTCTGGAGACGATTCGCCGTTATTTATCGACTCAGTTCTATAAAGACCACCTGAAGACTTATAAAAAACGCCCTATTTATTGGCTGTTTAGCTCAGGCAAACAGAAGGCTTTTGAGTGCCTGGTGTATTTGCATCGCTACAACGAGGGCACGCTTTCGCGTATGCGTACCGAGTATGTCACCCCGCTACTAGGCAAATACGATGCTTATGCAGAGCAACTTGAGAAGCAGATTGAAACGGCCGACTCGACCAGTGAAGCAAACCGCTTCAAGAAAGAGTTGGATGCCTTAATCAAGAAACAGGTCGAACTACGAGAGTTTGATGACAAGCTAAAACACTATGCCGATATGCGTATTTCACTGGATCTGGATGATGGCGTGAAAGTGAATTACGGCAAGTTTGGTGATCTGTTGGCTGATGTTAAGGCCATTACCGGTTCGGCCCCGGAGGTTAACTAATGCAGATTAGCGAACTGGCACAAGGCGTTGCTGCCAAACTTGAACAAAGCCGCATTGTGTTTTGGTACGACCCAGAGCAAAGCTTTACTGAAGAGCTTGAGCATTTAGCTAACGCCCTATCTATTGCAAAAGAAGTAGGCGATAGCGCGGCAGATATAACTGCTAGGGTACTGCCAAATGATTTGACCATCCTCAATATGGGCAATGAGTCTGTATTGGCAGTGAAAAAACGCATTGAAGTAGATGAGCGTGAAGCTAAATTCCTTATCTATTTTCCAAGCGCTGAGCCAGAGCCTGACCGCGATTGGTTGCTAGACGTGCGTTTGTATAGCGAGCAGTTTTTTGCTGATCACAGCTCAATGCTGCTTAATGAGCTGGGTATCCCGAAAATGGCGCTACGCACGCACATTCGTAAGCGCCAGAGCTTTTTTGCCAATAAACAGCGCATAGCCGGTTTAAAAAAGTGGGTGACTGAGAACGAAGACGAACTGTCGTTAGACAGGAAGATGATGGCAGTGGTTGTAAAAGCTGATTCTGCGTCTTTGTCGGACATTCTGCTTGGGTTACTACGCGAATATGCGGCTTATATCGAAGATGAAAGCCTTGGCCAACCTTTATGGAGCCAGCTAGGAAAGTTTGATCTTGAGACCTCACTCTGGGCATATCTGAGTGAGGGTTTTGGCTATACAGTCGAAGAGCCAACCTTCCCAGACTTCGTGTTGAAATTATTCTGTACTGAATTCTGGAGCCAAATTGAAGGTGTTGAACGCGATTGGTTGCTTAACAATGTTCTAAAAAGCGCATCAGGCCGGGCGACAGCCTTGGCGTTTATGGTGAGCTGGCGCGACAGCCGCTCTTTCGCCGCTTACTACGAAAGCATCTCTAAGGTGCTTAGCCAACAGTTGGAAATTTCGACTCGTGCTGGCCAGTACCATCCGGTTGAACTTATCGAATGCGAAACGTTCGAGGCTGTGGAACAGGCCATAATCCGTGGTTTAGTTCGTGATTTGCTCGATAGCAGTAAAGCGCTAGACCGGGTTCAGTTTGATACGGTCTTATCAAGACGTCTTGCTAGCCACTGGACATTGTCACGCAAAGAATACTTCGCAATTTATGAAGCTATCCGCAACGCTGAAGAGTTAATGCACTTGCGAAATCGCTATGTGGACGGGTTCCACTTTGATAACGCGAAAGCAATGTACGACGCCTATACCACAGACATTTATCGTTTTGACCAGGCTTACCGTTTGTTCAATGAACATGTGCACTCTGTATTGAGTAAAGGTGCAGACATACTGCGTCAGCTCGACGACGAAGTCGAAAGCATTTATACCAACTGGTACTTATATGAGCTTGGCCTTGCCTGGGATCGTCACTTGGCCAATGAGAAATTACTTGAAAAGTGGCAGATTTCTGGCGTACCGCACCAGTATGACTTCTATGAAAAAGAAGTTCGCACACGACTGAGTCTGAAACAGACAAAACGAGTGTTTGTGATCATCTCTGATGCACTGCGTTTTGAAATTGCGAATGAGCTTGGCGCTATCATTAACAACGAGAAGCGATTTAAGGCTGAGGTGTCTACGCAGTTGGGCGTTTTGCCGAGTTATACCCAACTTGGGATGGCGGCATTATTGCCTCATAAGGCGCTCAGTTACCAGCCAGAGCAAGGCACGGCTGTTTATGTGGATGGTATTTCTTCACAGGGTCTAGACAACCGCAACGCCATCCTACAAAAAGTAGGTGGTATGGCAGTGAGTTCTAAGGAACTGATGAGCTGGAGTAACCAGGAGGGGCGTGACAAGGTTCGAGACGTAGAAGTAGTTTATATCTATCACGATACCATTGATGCGATTGGTGATAAGGCTGCAACTGAAGAGAAAACGTTTGAAGCCTGTCGTAGTGCCATTGAAGAGCTAAAAGATCTCGTTGGGCGGGTCATCAACCGTCTAAACGGCAGCCGAGTTGTGATCACCGCTGACCATGGCTTCCTCTTCCAACAAAAAGTACTTGTAGCGGCTGACAAAACCTCGTTGAAAACCAAACCTGCTGGCGCGATAGAAGCCAAGAAACGTTATATCGTTGGTAATAACTTGCCTTCAGATGAAGCCTGTTGGAAAGGCTCAATAAACGATACGGCTCATGGCTCTAGTGATACCGAGTTCCTGCTTCCAAAAGCGGCTCAACGCTTCCACTTTGTTGGTGGTGCCAAGTTTGTGCATGGCGGAGCGATGCTACAGGAAGTATGCGTCCCGGTACTGCATGCGCGAGAGCTGCAAAAAGAACAAGCAGCAAAACATGAGAAACAACCGGTAGGTGTTGTTGCAGCCACTCAGCCCATCAAATTAGTAAACAATATCGACAAGGTCAGATTTATTCAGACAGACCCTGTAGGCGAGCGTTTTGTCGCACGGTTGTTGGATGTCTATATCGTCGATGCACAAGGTAATGAAGTATCCAGTCGTGAAACGATTAACTTTGATAGCGTGAGTAAAGTTATGGATGAGCGTACTCGCGAAGCTAGGTTAAAGCTTATTGGCTCTCAGTTCGACAGGAACGCTCAATACACATTAGTTCTTGAGAATGCGGAAATGAGAACCCGTTATAGCCAATACGCGGTAACCATTGATTTGGCATTCCAAGATGATTTTTTCTAAGGCGCTGAGGTGAAACATGACAACTGATTTTTCACAAGATCATAAAGACGAAAAAAATCAGATGCAAAGCGCCGATTTAGACGCATTGCTCAACCAATATTTTAAAGGCCGTGTCGTTCGAAAAGATCTGACAAAGCAATTGAAAGAAGGCGCTAACGTCCCTGTCTATGTGCTTGAGTATTTACTAGGCATGTATTGTGCGTCCGATGACGACGAAGTTGTAATGCAAGGCCTTGATAATGTGAAAAAAATCTTGGCTGAGAACTATGTCCGACCAGATGAAGCGGAGAAAGTGAAGTCACTGATCCGTGAACGCGGCATGTTTAAAATCATCGACAAAGTAAGCGTTAAGCTCAATCAGAAAAAAGACGTCTATGAAGCTGCGTTGTCGAACCTGGGTATCAAGGATGCCCTTGTACCGACCAAAATAGTACAAGACAACGAAAAATTATTAACTGGCGGCATCTGGTGCATTATTACCGTGCAGTATTTCTTTGAGGAAGGTCAGAAGACATCACCTTTCTCCATTATGAGTTTAAAACCGATACAAATGCCGTCCATGAACATGGATGAGGTGTTTTCAACCAGAAGACATTTTAGTACCGATCAGTGGATGGATGTGTTGCTTCGTTCCGTGGGTATGGAGCCAACCAACTTAGAGCATCGGGTGAAATGGCATCTTATCACTCGTATGATCCCATTCGTTGAAAACAACTACAACGTTTGTGAGCTCGGACCAAGAGGGACAGGTAAAAGCCATGTCTACAAGGAGTGCTCACCAAACTCATTGCTTGTCTCGGGCGGACAAACAACTGTGGCGAACTTGTTCTATAACATGAGCTCGCGCCAAGTTGGGTTGGTCGGAATGTGGGATGTTGTCGCCTTTGATGAAGTAGCGGGTATTAACTTTAAAGACAAAGACGGCGTCCAAATAATGAAAGATTATATGGCGTCAGGGTCTTTTGCCCGTGGTCGTGATTCAATCGAAGCGAAGGCTTCCATGGTATTCGTCGGTAACATCAATCAAAGCGTTGAGACACTGGTGAAGACCAGTCATCTGTTGGCACCTTTTCCTGAAGCCATGATTGACACTGCTTTTTTTGACCGTTTCCATTCCTATATTCCTGGATGGGAAATACCGAAGATGCGTCCTGAGTTTTTCACCAATAGTTACGGATTAATCACAGACTATCTTGCTGAATACATGCGTGAAATGCGCAAAAGAAGTTTTGCGGATGCTATCGATAAGTTCTTCAAACTCGGTAATAACCTTAATCAGCGTGATGTAATTGCTGTACGCAGAACTGTTTCGGGCTTGTTAAAGCTACTACACCCCGACGCACAGTACACAAAAGATGATGTAAGAGCCTGCCTGACCTATGCGCTGGAAACTAGACGTAGAGTCAAAGAGCAATTGAAAAAGCTTGGCGGAATGGAATTTTTTGATGTGCACTTTAGCTACATCGATAACGATTCATTAGAAGAATTCTTCGTCAATGTACCGGAACAAGGTGGCAGCAAGCTAATTCCTGAGGGCTTACCTCGCGCTGGTGTCGTGCACTTGGTTACTCAGGGAAGCACTGGGCAGCTTGGGTTATATCGCTATGAAACCCAGATGATGGCTGGTTCTGGTAAACACTCAGTGTCTGGCCTTGGTTCGAATACCGCAGCGAAAGAAGCTGTGCGTGTTGGCTTTGATTATTTCAAAGGTAACCTGAATAGAATCAGTGCGTCGGCGAAGTTTTCTGATCATGAGTATCACCTCCATGTTGTTGAGCTCCACAATACGGGGCCAAGTACAAAGTCATCGCTCGCTGCATTAATTGCGTTCTGTTCAATTCTGATGAACCGACCGATTCAAGAGCAGATGGTTGTTTTGGGTGAGATGACTTTAGGTGGTGTCGTCAATCCTGTTCAAGATCTTGCAGGCAGTCTTCAGTTAGCTATGGACAGTGGCGCAAAGCGTATTTTGCTCCCAATGGCCTCAGCCTCAGATATTCCAACGGTTCCTGCTGAGTTGTTCTCAAAATTCCAGATCAGCTTTTATGCAGACCCCGTCGATGCCGTGTTTAAGGCGCTTGGGGTTAATTGATTAGGTGTCGTTTGACGCTCCATTTTATGGAGTCATTACAGGTATGTTTACCAAAGCTCGTTTCTTTAAATGTGGAGTGACCACGCTCCGGTAGACAGTTTCTGTCCTCACTGCGAGGCCTTTTCGAAGGCCTCCGGGCTGACGCCGCCGAGATGACTGTGGCGCCGGGCCCGGTTGTAGAACACTTCAATATAATCGAAAATATCCGCCCGGGCCATGTCCCGGGTTTTGTATATCCGCTTCCTGATGCGCTCTTTTTTGAGTGAACTGAAGAACGATTCTGCCACTGCATTATCCCAGCAGTTGCCGCGACGGCTCATGCTCGGTACCAGATTATTGGCCCGGCAGAACCGCTGCCAGTCATCACTGCCATACTGACTGCCCTGATCGCTGTGCACAATGACGTTTTCTTCAGGTTTACGTCGCCAGACCGCCATCAGGGGGTCGTTTGCGGGAGGGGGCGGAATCCTACGCTAAGGCTTTGGCCAGCGATATTCTCCGGTGAGATTGATGTGTTCCCATCCGAGCGGCGAAACATGGGCCAAGAGATCGGGCGATAGCAGCTTTCCATCGCGTTTCTGGTTTGCAACGACCTCGCCGAGCTTCATGGTGTTCCAGAAGATGATGATGGCGGCGAGCAGATTCATGCCGGCGATGCGGTAATGCTGGCCTTCGGCGGAACGGTCGCGGATTTCACCGCGGCGGTGGAAGCTGATTGCCCGCTTCAGCGCATGATGAGCTTCGCCTTTGTTGAGCCCGATCTGGGCACGCCGTTGGAGTTCGGCATCCAGAATCCAGTCGATCATGAACAGGGTGCGCTCGACGCGACCGACTTCCCGCAGGGCTGTCGCGAGCTCGTTCTGCCGCGGATAGGAGGCGAGTTTCCGCAGAATCTGGCTTGGCGCGACGGTCCCGGCAGCAATGGTGGCGGCGATGCGCAGGATGTCGGGCCAATTGCGCTCGATCATGGCTTGGTTGACCTTTCCGCCGATCAACGCTCGCAGGTGCGCCGGGGCGGCCGACGGATTGAACGCGTAGAGCCGTTTGGATGGCAGGTCGCGGATGCGCGGAGCGAACCGGTAGCCGAGAATGGCACATGCGGCAAAGACGTGATCGGTGAAGCCGCCCGTGTCGGTGAACTGCTCGCGGATATGGCGTCCAGCATCGTTCATCAGCAGGCCATCGAGGATGTAAGGCGCTTCGCTTGCCGTTGCAGGAATCACCTGGGTTGCGAACGGCGCATATTGGTCGGAGACGTGGCTATAGGCTTTCAGGCCCGGGGTATTGCCATATTTCGCGTTGACCAGGTTCATGGCCTCACCTTGCTCTGTAGCGACGAAGAACTGTCCGTCGCTCGAAGCCGACGTGCCCATGCCCCAGAACCGGGCCATGGGTAACGCTGCCTGTGCCTCGACCACCATGGCCAGCGCCCGGTCATAGGCTTCGCCCTCGACATGCCACCGTCCAATGCGGATCAATTCCCAGAAGGTGTGGGTGTTTGTCGCATCCGCCATTTTGCGCAAGCCGAGGTTGATCCCTTCCGCCAAGATAACGTTCATTAGCCCGATCCGGTCAGCGCAGGGTGCTCCTGTGCGCAGATGGGTGAACGCTTCGGTGAAGCCGGTCGCCGCATCCACCTCCAGCAGGAGATCGGTGATGCGCGTGGGCGGGATCTGCTTGTAGAGATCGAGCACCAGATCTTCGGCGCCTGTCGGCGCGGCGGCTTCGAGTTTCTCGATATGCAGAACGCCGTTTTCAATCGACCCGCCCGGGATCGTGCCTGCGCGAGCGGCACGGCCAAGCTCGCGCAACCGCATGTCGAGGCGAGCTTGCCGGTCTGCCAGCCATTCCTCCGGCCGCAATGGCACAGCGAGACGACCGCCTTCCGCGATGGATTGTGCCGGAACGAGTGCGTGTTTCAGATCGCCATAGCGCCGGGACCTAGTAAGCCAGACATCTCCGGAGCGGAACGCATCGCGCAGATGGAACAGCACCGCGATCTCCCATAGGCGAGCGTCGCCAGCCCTCTGGGCCCGAAGGTGGCGATGCCATTTCGAGCTGGGCCGCAAGAAGCTGGTCATCGCGGCATCGTTCAAACCGGTACGAAGGGCCGTCACCGCTTCCAGAAGCGGCAGTGCAACGGGCGCAGCTCGCAGATCGAGCAGGCGCAACATGCGTGGAGCGTATCGGCGGAAGCGGTGATAACCGTCGAGCACATGATTGAGCGGATCGTCGGCCATGGTGGCGGTCAGCCTGGTTGCCATTGCAACAAGGGTTTTTAAGCCGTCCCACCCTGACCCACTCGCGATGACATCGCCCAGCGGCTGGCCATCATCCTGTGCATCGACCAGGGCGCCCCCGATCTCGGCGAAGGATTTCAGGGTGTCACGCACCACCCCCGCTTCGTCTGCGACCTTTGCATGGCAAATACGCTCCGAAGCACGGTAGAGACGGCCGACGATCCGGTCGTGGGTTTCGACCACTGCGTCGGCCAACATCGCCTGCCATTCCGAGACGCAAACAGCCAAGATCGCAAGCCGCCTGTCCTCCGGGAGATCGCGCATGCCGTCGGCATAATACCGTTCACCCTGCCTGCGCAGACGAGTCACCCGATGGGCAGGAACGCCGGCAAGCAGATCCTCGGGGAGATCGATGCGTTGCAGATATTCGAGCCGGTCGAGCAGCCGGTTGGCCGACGAAGAGTTCGAGCCAGGCTCGAACTGGCGCAGCCACACAAAACGGGTCACCCGATCATCAGCCGTCTCCTCGAGCAATGCCAGCAACTGTTCTCGGATCGACATAGGCAGCCGACTGGCGATCCTCGTCTCGATGCGTCGCTCGGCATCGACGAGAGCCGCGGCACAAAGCCGCTCGATCGTGGATGTCGCGGGAAGGACAGTGCGGGTGCGTCGGCACTCGGCTACGAAGCGACGGGCGATATCCTCGTTCGACACCGCCATCTCGGCTTCTCGGAACAACCATTCCTTCAGCTCGCTCGCACCACGTCCGGAGAAGGTGCGGAAGCCGTAGAGCCCCCGTAACTCGGCAAGATGCTCGTGCCGTGTTTCCTCGCGGGCAGCATAGTCTACGAGATCGTCGGCACCCAGGCCAAGCTGCGCTCCGATAAATTCGATGACCTCTGCAGGGATCAGTTCGCCTGGAGCCAGCACCCGGCCGGGATAGCGCAGGACACACAATTGCAGGGCGAAGCCGAACCTGTTGTGAGCGCGCCGACGCAGCCTGATACTGATGAATCCCCTAATGATTTTTATCAAAATCATTAAGTTAAGGTAGATACACATCTTGTCATATGATCAAATGGT